>Ga0074193_1000242_pt1 | contig 99658 bp, 112 predicted proteins | sample EPASupsiteHSE605_FD_64523 | JGI IMG/M metagenome (GOLD analysis project Ga0074193, IMG submission 64523) | Bioremediated contaminated groundwater from EPA Superfund site, New Mexico - Sample HSE6-05 | ecosystem: Environmental > Aquatic > Deep subsurface > Groundwater > Contaminated ... | reverse complement strand
GTGCTGGAGGCAGTCAAATGGGATGCGGAAAAATATATTCCTTATCCCCCCGAGGATTGCTACATGGATGCGCTCATCTTAGCCAGCGAGCCCGGCGCACGGGAGATGAAGGTACTGCTGTTGGCGGCGGGTAAGGAGGTTATTGAGGCCCATGTGGAGGTTTTACAGAAGGCGGATTTACAGCCGGTGGCCATCGATTTTGGCGCTCTGGCTTTGGGTCGGGCCTTGCTGGGGCAGAGTACGAAGCAGAACAGCGTAATCCTGGATATCGGTGCCAGTAGTAGTAATATGACCTTTTTTAAAGGACCAGCCATTGCTTTTTCCCGTACGATACCCTTTGGCGGTAACCGGATTACCCGCATCTTACAGGAACAGTTGGGCTTGCATTGGGAAGAAGCGGAAAATTATAAGGTTCGTCAAAAGGATTTATTTGTGCCCCAAAAGGGTGAAACAGCAGAAGTCGAGCGGATGAGAAACGTGTTGCGCCTATCCATCAATGATGTAAAACGGGAAATTAACCGTTCGCTGGAATATTATCAGCAGCAAAACCCGGATGATGCGCTGAGTCAGATCATGTTTACCGGTGGCGGTTCCCGCTTGGCCGGATTACCGCAAATACTGCTGGCTGACTTGGATTTGCAGCATATTGTGGCCGATTTAGCCAAGACCATTGATTATGGGCCCATTTTTGATAAAACATTTTTGCAGTCTGCTGCGCCGGTATTTGGCACCGCTTTGGGACTGGCGCTGTGGGAGGGAAATCAATGAACTACGCGATCAATCTGTTGCCGCCTCATTTACGGACGAAAACCGGCCTCGATACCAAACATATCGTGGCCGGAGCGCTTATTGGCGTGGTTTTGGTCTGTGGGGGATTGTTCGGTTTCCAACTTTTGCAAGCGCAGCAGGCTAAGCGGGAACTTGGCCGCGTTACCCAGGAAATTCAGGTATTACAGCCGGTGATGCAGCAGGCCCAGAAGAATGAGACATTAAAGGCGCAAATTGGTGCCCGGACCCGTATTTTGGTCCAGATTGAAAAGGAACGGCCCGTAAAATGGTCTGATATTATCATGCAACTCGGGCAGGCCACACCGGATAATTTGTGGATTACTGAGTTAGCCAACGACGCCAATGGGAACGTAATCATCCGGGGCGGGACCAATGATATCGATACGATCACTAAATACGCAAACAATTTACGGCAAATCCCCAATATTGCCAATGTTTCATTCGTTGGCTTGGCGCAGACCAATCTTAATGAAAAAGCGGGCGGTGCGACGGCCAAAGGACCGGAGCAGCCGGGCTTAAATATTATCACATATGATTTGAGTATTCGCCTAAAGGGAGGAGCGCAGAGATGAAGCTAAGCTTTACCCCCCTGGCGGAAATGTCTATGCGTAATAAATTAATCATCATTTGTTGCGGAGCAATTATTTTTATGATTGGTTTTTACTTCTTGATTTGTAAACCGCAGGCCATGACCACAAATGCGCTGCATGGCCAATTGCAGCAGCAGCGAATGGTGCTGCAGAATGCGCAACGGGAATTGCAGGAAATACCCGACCCAGCCGGTTATTATCGGCAACTGCAGGAGGAAGAGGCGCGGGTAATGTCCTTACTGCCTGACAGCGATGCGATTACGGATTTGCTGGTTACTTTGAACGCTCTGGGCAAAGAGCAAAAGATAAAAATTGGCAGTATTAAACAAGGCGCCCTTGCGGATCGTAAAACCTATTATGAAATCCCCTTAGACATGACGGTTACCGGTAATTATCCTGATTTATTACGCTTCATCGAAAAAATGGAGCATTTGCGCCGCTTTAATTCGATTACTAAAATCGTGGTGCATGCGGAAGAAAACCTATTGACCATGCAATTGGCGGCGGTGGTATATGTTTACGGACCGATGCCGCAAATTCCCCAGGCTAAATCTAAGTAACTACAGAGGTGAAACATGAATTTATTAGCTAAATTTCAAGCCTTCACGCAACGGGAAAAGCTGCTCTTGGCGGGAGTGGGGATCGCTGTGCTAATTACCGGTTTCGTGTATGTTTCCCCCCTGTTCTTGACCGAGCAAACTACGAGCTCTCAGGTCCAGACGTTGCCGAGCGCGGCCAAGCAGGTCATTGCCGTTGAATTGCCGGTAAAAACTGATTTGCCTGCGTCCAGTGTGAAAAATCCTTTTCTGATCCCGCCGCAATATCAGGTACGGAAAGAAATACCCCCTGCGGCGTCAGGCAGCAATGCTACCGCCGGTCCGCCGGCGCAAAAACCTGTCAACGCCATACCAGTGTTAAGCGGGATCATCGCCAGCGGATCAACGAAAATGGCGATTTTAGAACTGGGGGGAAATAGTGATACAGTGGGGGTTGGCAGTACCCTGGGCGGGTATACGGTTGCTTCTATCACAGATAGCCAGGTCGTGTTGAACGGACCGGAAGGCCGACAGGTATTGAATATAGGAAGGTGAGCACCAATGAAACGGATAAAAATTTTCGCTTGCGCCCTGGCCATTAATTTATGCTTAACCGGAGCCGCTCTGGCCGCTCAAGATACGCCGATCTCGCTACGGCTGACTAACGCCGATGTGAATGCGGTGTTGCGTACAATAGCCAGTATGGGAGACATAAGTTTGGTTGTTGATGATTCAGTAACCGGCAAGATTACACTACAGCTGGACCAAGTGCCGTTTGATCAAGCCCTGGATATTGTGACAAAATCGAAAAATCTGGCCGTGCAAAAAATTGGGAATACCTTGATTGTCGCTACACCGGAAAAAATCAATAAGGGATTCGGGTCAATCCATATTATAAAATTACAATATGCTAAGGGTGATGAGGTGAAAGAATCCTTGGCGCTCATCGTGCCCGCAGATAAAATAAAAGTGGACACGGCCTCCAATTGCATTCTGTTCAATGGCACCCCCGGTGAATTCAGTGAAGTGGAACGGGCAGTGGCTGAATTGGACAAGCAGTTGTCCCAGGTTATTATCGAGGCGGAAGTGGTGGAGATTTACCGTAGCTCCTTAAAGGATATCGGGATAAATTGGGACTGGAACGGCATCCCTTATGAAGACAGTGCCAGTTCGTCTACTACTGATTCCACTACTGATTCCACTACTGATTCTACTACTACAAAATCCTATAAGTCCGTCAGGTTATTTAGTGATGTCCATTTGGGATTATCAGCAACATTGAACGCGAAAATCAGTAAAGGGGAAGGAAAGGTATTGGCCAAACCACGTATTATGGCTTTGAACAATAAGGATGCTCGCATTCACATCGGTCAGAAGGTACCTGTTGTTGAATACGACAAGGATGGTAATAAATCGATATCCTATATTGAAGTAGGCATAAAATTGGATATCACACCGCAGATCAGCGAAAACAACACGATTATGTCTAAAGTAAAAACTGAGGTAAGTGATGCTGCCTGGGATGCAGATGCCAAAGCTTATAAAATTAGTACACGGGAAGCAGAAACTACAGTTCGCTTGCAGGATGGAGAAACGCTGGTTATTGGGGGATTATATAATTCCACCGATAATAAAACTCTGCTAAAAGTCCCTTTCCTTGGAGATATTCCCCTTTTGGGCAATTTGTTTAGAACCAAAAACACAAATAAACAGGATACGGAAATAATTGTGCTACTAAGACCGACGATTGCCACGAACGATAAATAAAAAGCTACCCTTAAGCGTATGCTTGGGACTTTTTATTATAAAGTGAACATCTCTTAAGGTTTAGGGCAAGCTCGATTAGAACATAACGCTTGGCGCAAGCCAGGCTATTTTTTTTTGCTTTGAACGCCTGACCTTTATTTCGCATAATATAGTGCAGGAATAAGGGAGGTTGAGCATATGGTAAAATTGTATTTTGGGTTAGCATTATTAGATGACAGTGGTTTCATGGATTTTGACGACCATGTTATGCGTACTTTTTGCGTAGCAGCTGATGATATAACTGTGGCATTAACCAAAATTCGCAATTGCTTTCTACAAGAATGCGGCCAATATCCCGAACGGGTGTGCCTGCGTGAAATTTCCGAAGTCGATGGTTATATGGTTATTTTAGAACCAAAGTCAAAGAAGGGGTAAGGAGATGCTGCAAGAACTGACTACGCCTGTGATGGTCGCGTTGTTGGCGATGGTTATTCCGGTGATAACCTGTATTCTGGCTTTATTTAATGAAAAAATTGTGCACACTCGTTATATAGCCACATATTTAATTTATTATTTAACAATTTCCCTTGGTATTCTGGCAGTGGTTGTCTTGGCGTTAGCCCGGGTCATTGATGGCTCTGTTTGCGCCGCTTTACTGGGGGGGATTTTTGGCTACGTGTTAGGTAAACAGGTGACAAGAACGACGGTGACGAGGGAAGACCTGCTGCCGGGGCTGACACAGAATGTCCAGCATGTCAAAGAGATAGACAAAGAATAAGCAATTTACCGAATAAGCAAGCATCTATCAACAGCCTTTTCATATGCGGGAAATTGTGTTAAAATAATCCCGACATAGCAAGAGGGGGAGTATATTTAAATGTCAGGACATTCTAAATGGGCCACTATTAAACATAAGAAATCAAAAACGGACGCGCAACGGGGCAAGGTCTTTACAAAGGTTGCCCGTGATATTACAGTTGCCGTAAGGCAAGGCGGCGGTAGTGATCCTACCGGTAATATGAAATTGAAATTGGCTTTACAGAAAGCCAAAGAAGCTAATCTGCCCAATGATAATGTACAAAGGGCTATCCAAAAGGGTCTGGGAGCTACAGAGGGCGCAAACTACGAAGAATTGACCTACGAAGGGTATGGTCCAGGTGGTGCTGCAATTATGGTTGAAGCAATGACGGATAACCGTAACCGCACGGCTGGTGAAATAAGACATCTGTTTTCCAAACACGGTGGGAACCTGGGCGAAACGGGATGTGTAGGCTGGATGTTTGATAAGAAGGGCTTGTTTGTGATTGGCGGCGAAGAACTTCAATTGGATGAGGAAGCATTGATGACCATTGCGCTTGAAGCCGGGGCCGATGACTTCAAGGTAGAAGACGATGGTTATGAAATTATTACCAATCCTGAAGATTTTGATGCGGTACAATCGGCTTTGCAAGCTGCAAACATAAAAACATCAGTTGCACAAATTTCCTTGGTACCCCAGAATACCGTAGCACTGCAGGGTGACGATGCGATTAAAATGCTGAAACTAATGGAAATATTGGAAGAGCATGATGATGTTCAGGAAGTTTATGCTAATTTTGATATTCCTGAAGAGATGATGGAGTAATAACTGTATAATCCCGCACAATTTCGGAAAAAATGGATAATAGTTCCGTAAATTGGGGGGAGTTTTCTTGTTACACAAGAAGGGTATTTGGATTATTGCTTTTATATGTACGGCGGTTTTGTCATATAGTTTATTCGCTGGCGGCTATTTGGGGCAGCCCCAAAGGGTGCCGGAAAAGTCTGTTACACCGCAAGATAGGGAAGTTGTACAGCAGGATTTGCAACTCAAAGTGACGCCGCAAACCAAAATTGTCAAGAGAGTTAAATACACCAAATGTGGTGATGAAGAGATAATGCAGGAAGATGCCAGTGCAGAGCTGGTAGGTATGACTGCCCAGCAACTTAGCCAAGTCTATCAAGGTTGGTCGGTGGAAACCTTTGATCTTCATGAAGTAGTATTGGTTCTACAGGTTGATGCTTATTGCAAAACCCATAACGATAATATGTTTGTTGGCATTCATAACGGCTATGTTGCTGTATTCTACGGACAACCCGGACCACAGGCATTGTTAAAAGAAGAAACCAATATCCCACTTGAGTCTGTTCAAGCTCAAGATCAAAAGGAACTGGGCCAGGGGATTATCGTTAAAGACCGATCGGAGTTATTGCAAACGTTGGAAGGTCTACAGGAACACCGTCGTTAATCGTAAAGGCTTGATATGCAGGAAGACGTTGAGGACGTCTTTTTGTTTTTCATTATCAGTCTTCGGTAAGCGGTAAGTGGTAAGTGGTAAGCGGTAAGCGGTAATCGGTAATCAGTAATCGGTAAGTGGTAAACGGTAATCGGTAAGTGGTAAACGGTAATCGGTAGTCGGTAATTGGTAATTGGTAATTGGTATTAAAAGAACTTGCGCTTTGTTTTACCTCGGTTCCCAGCCCCCGATTACTGATTACTGATTACCGATTACCCCGTCTCGAACAGGAATACTCCTGCATTATGTCGAATAGAAACCTTTAAAGGAGGCGGGAAAATGCTGGTACTAGGAATTGATCCGGGGACGGCAATCATGGGGTTTGGATTGGTGGAATGCTCCGGGAACCGGTTGAAGGCGATCCATTTTGGTGCGATACGTACGAAAGCAGGAACTCCGCTGGAATTACGTCTCCGAAAGATCTACGAAGAACTGACCAATTTGATTTCATGTTACCGTCCTGACCTTATAGGGGTTGAAGAATTGTTTTTTAATAAAAATACGCGCACGGCGATGTCTGTAGGTCAGGCTAGGGGGGTTGCATTGTTGGCTGCAGCCAATGCTGACACCCCGCTCCTTGAATTTACACCACTACAGGTCAAACAAGCTGTGGTCGGTTATGGTAAAGCAACCAAAGAACAAATAACCTTTATGGTGCAAAAAATATTAAACTTAGCGGAAAAGCCGACTCCGGATGATGTGGCTGATGCATTAGCTATTGCGATCTGTTCAACCCACGCTTATCATCTAACAGGGAAAATCGGCATGCTGGAGGGACAAAACCGGTGATTGCTTATGTACGGGGTATATTATCTCAGATCGGCACCGACTTTGTCATCGTGGAAGCCGGTGGTTTAGGTTATCAGGTCTTTGTCCCAAGCTCGACTTTACAGCGTCTGCCAAACGTTGGACAAGAGCTTAAATTATGTACGCACCACCATGTACGGGAAGATGCTATAGTGCTCTATGGTTTTTTAAATTCGGAAGAGCAGGCTATTTTTATGCATCTTATCGCAATTTCAGGTATTGGCCCAAAAGGTGCGCTTGCGATGATCGGTGCATTACAGCCGGGTCGATTTGTACAAGCGGTTGCATTTGGCGATGTAGATGCACTGACGCAAATTCCCGGCGTAGGAAAGAAGACTGCGCAGCGTCTGGTGTTAGAACTAAAAGACAAGCTGTCTGCCCTGCAGGGAGGAACGATACCTGAGGAAGCTTTCTTGCGCAATGCTGATACCCCCACCAGTGAAGGCGAAGCATATGAAGCGCTTTTAGCGCTAGGTTATACCACGCAGGAGGCTGCACGTGCATTAGCGGAAGTCCGGCGAAATCTCCCTGAAGATACTGCTAGCGATATTCTCGTACGCCAGGCTCTACGAGTGTTGATGACGGGAGGCAGGTAATGGAAAACCGTATTTTAGCACCAGAGACAGGCAGTGGCGATGACTGGGAAGCAGGACTACGACCCAGATCGCTACAGGAGTATATTGGACAGGATAAAGTAAAACATAACTTAAAAATATTTATTGATGCGGCCCGTGGACGTGACGAGGCATTGGATCATGTACTACTATATGGCCCGCCGGGACTAGGTAAAACGACCCTTGCGAATATCATTGCCAATGAGTTAGGGGTTAACCTGCGGATTACTTCCGGACCGGCCATTGAACGACCCGGTGATCTGGCGGCGATTTTGACCAATTTGGGGGAACGGGATGTATTATTTATAGATGAAATTCACCGGTTGAATCGCAGTGTGGAAGAAGTATTGTATCCAGCCATGGAGGATTACGCCTTAGATATTATTATTGGTAAAGGACCAAGCGCCCGTTCGCTGCGGTTGGATTTACCCAAGTTTACGTTAATTGGTGCCACCACCCGGGCAGGCATGCTTACTAGTCCGCTTAGAGACCGTTTTGGCGTTATTTCCCGCCTGGAATATTACCAGGTGGAAGATTTAGAACTAATTGTGCGCCGCACAGCAAGAATATTAGGTATCACTATTGATACTGCAGGAGCCCAGGAAATTGCCAGGCGTGCGAGGGGCACGCCTCGTATCGCAAATAGGCTGCTTAAGCGAGTAAGGGATTATGCACAGGTTAGGGCCCAAGGCTTTATTACCATAGATGTGGCCGATACCGCCCTCGAATTATTAGAGGTGGATGGAAAAGGCTTGGACCAGACAGACCGGATCATGTTATTGGCAATTATTCAGAAGTTTGCCGGAGGGCCGGTTGGTTTAGATACCCTTGCCGCCTCTATTAGTGAAGCTACGGAAACAATTGAGGATGTCTACGAGCCATATCTCCTGCAGTTAGGCTTTCTAAACCGCACACCCCGGGGACGGATAGCCACTAGGGCAGCATATAGTCACATGGGTCTGGTTGATCATCGAGAGTGAGTGAGATAACGATATGAAAGTATTATTACATATGTGCTGTGGACCTTGTTCCATTGCTCCCATTAAATATTTACGCAGTCACCAGATTGATTTTGTAGGTTATTTTTACAACCCAAACATCCATCCCTACAAAGAATTTAAACGCAGGCTGGAAACACTGGGGGAGTATGCTTTACAAGAAAATTTTGATTTGATTGTCGATGAAGAGTATCCTCTGGGCGAATTTCTGCGTAGGATCATGTCTGTAGAGGATGCACGCTGCCGGGAGTGCTATGTAATCAGGTTGCAGATGGTGGCCCGCAAGGCCAAGGAGCTGGGCTGCGAGGCATTCACCACCACTTTGTTAGTCAGCCCATACCAAAATCATGCGTTAATCAAAGAAATCGGAGAACAGATTGCAATCGATGAGGGGATTCCCTTCTACTATGCTGATTATCGGCCTGGGTGGCATGAAGCAGTGCAGGAATCCAGGGATAGGACCATGTATCGTCAGCCTTATTGCGGCTGTATCTTTAGTGAAAAAGAGCGCTACTATAAACCAAAATGTTGACATTGCTGCTAAGTTTTCTAAACCGCCGTTAAATAAGGGGGGTATTTATGCGCAAGGGACTTCGGTACATCCTAATTGTGTTGCTGCTTTTGTTACTGCCTGCTGTTTCCTCGGCTAGTCCTTTAGTTCGTATCGGGATTGTAAATGGCAAAGATACCGTTACGATTTCCGGCCAGCGTGCTTTCCAAGTTATCCGTGTCGCGGACGGTACGACTATCGCCGCAGGTCAGGGCGGAGAAAAATATCAACTGATAGATAAAAACGGGCAGCTATATTTAAATAATCGGCAAGTGGAAGAACCCGTTGTTTTTCGCTTGGAGCCAGGGGATGAAAACGAGTATCTGATCGTTAACGGGCGTCGATATCGGGGTGAGATTGAGGTGCGTCGCAGTGTCACTCAACAGGGACTTGTGGTAATTAATACATTACCGTTGGAAGAATACGTCTATGGAATCATCGCATGGGAAATTTCACCGGCTTGGCCCATGGAATCAGTCAAAGCACAAGCTGTGGCAGCACGTACATATGCTTTATATCATGTAGGTAAACATAAAAAAGACGGTTTTGACCTCTGCAACACTACAGACTGCCAAGTCTATGGCGGGCGTGAATCAGAAGACCCCCGAGGTAATTTTGCGGTGGATGCTACGCGGGGGATGGTTGTAACGTATAAGTCTAAACTAATTCCCACCTTCTTTCATTCCAGCAGTGGCGGTTATACGGAAAACAGTGAAAACGTATGGGGAAATAAAGCCGACTACTTACGTGCTGTACCTGATTATGATCAGAATAATCCACATTACCAATGGAATGTTACCTTTACAACGGGAGAGATAGCAAACCGCTTGCAGAGTAAAGGCTACAAAGTTGGTGTACTACAAGGGGTTAAAGTATCCCCCTTACATAATGGCATCAATGACGCCCCCGACAGGGGTATATCCGGCAGGGTAAAATCAGTGACTTTTATAGGTAGTGATCAAACCGTGGTTCTGGATGGTAATGAAATTCGACGGATTTTCCAACTAAATAGCACGATGTTTGATATCCTGCGGACAGACAGCCGAAAATCCGAAGAACTAAAAGCTTCAACATCAATAACCGTTGGAACAGCTAAGGTTGAAGCTAAGCAAACAATTGAGCTGACCACACCTATAAAAAAGAAGAAGAAAAGGAAGAAAAAGGAATTGAATGGGCCTGAAAAGGTTGGGTCGGTTGCGCAAAATGGAACTGTAGATAGCGGTGCTAAGCCCGCCGTACATAAAGAAGAACCAGGTTCACTTAAACCAGTATCTACAGAGCCAGTAATCCATTTGTTCACCGGCGCTACTGCGACCACGTCTGTCACCTTCGAAGGGAAAGGGTATGGGCATGGGCTTGGTATGTCCCAGTGGGGTGCCAAGGCTATGGCCGAGAACGGGCCGCAGAATGACCGTACATACTACCTGCAAATTTTGAAACACTACTATCAGGGTGTAGATATTATCAAATGGTACTAGGAGATGTATAATGTTACTTAGTGAATTCGACTATCAGTTACCTGAGCAATTAATTGCCCAACAACCTATTGAACCAAGGGATGCTTCGAGACTGATGGTTTTAGTAGACGACAATAGACCGGTACATGAGGTTTTTTACAATTTACCGACATATTTAAAACCAGGGGATACCCTGGTTTTAAATGATACAAAGGTTATTCCGGCCCGTTTGTTTGGACTGAAGGTGGACACAAAGGCTAAAATAGAGGTGTTTTTGTTAAGCAGGCTCGCTATAGACACATGGGAGGTACTGGTGAGACCTGGGAAAAAAGCCAGACCCGGAACTAAAGTTTCCTTTGGCGACGGACGGTTGATTTGTGATATCTTGGACACCACTGCAGCGGGCGGCCGTATCGTGCGCTTCAGTTATCAAGGCTTGTTTGAAGATATTCTGGACGAATTGGGGCAGACACCGCTGCCACCCTATATTAAAGCTGCACTGGATAATCGGGAGCGTTACCAGACGATTTATGCCAAAACTGACGGGTCTGTAGCCGCACCTACCGCAGGACTTCATTTTACACCTGATTTAGTGGAAAGGGTACGGCAGATGGGTGTACATATCGCCTATGTCACGCTGCATGTAGGGCTAGGTACTTTTCGGCCTGTTTCCGTGACCAATCTCGCGGAACACCAGATGCATCGGGAATATTATGAGATTAGCCCGGAAACCGCAAAGATGATTAATACAGCTAAACAACAAGGCGGCCGGGTTATTTCCGTGGGTACAACCAGTACCCGTGTTTTGGAGACGGTGGCGGATGCACAAGGTCTAATTCATGCAGGGCAAGGCTGGACAGACATTTTTATTTATCCTGGCTATCGTTTCAAGGTGATCAATGGCTTGGTCACAAATTTTCACCTGCCGCAGTCGACCTTGCTGATGCTTGTTAGTGCTTTGGCCGGACGGGAGCGAATTCTGGCAGCCTATCAGGAGGCCATAGATCAGCAATATCGCTTTTTTAGTTTTGGCGACGCGATGTTAATTTTACCTTAATCAAAGGAGGTTATTATGGCTGCTGTCAGCTATGAATTAGTAAAACAATGTTCTAAAACCGGTGCCCGCGCGGGTATACTTCATACACCCCATGGCAGTTTTGAAACGCCAATGTTTATGCCTGTTGGCACTCAAGCTTCAGTTAAAGCAATGTCTCCGGCCGAACTTAAAACCATCAATGCAGGGATGATCCTTAGCAATACCTATCATTTATATTTACGTCCTGGGCATGACTTGGTGGAAGAAGCGGGCGGCCTACATAAATTTATGAATTGGGAACGCGGCATTTTGACCGATAGCGGTGGTTTTCAGGTTTTTAGCTTATCGGACTTACGTAAGATTACGGAAGAAGGAGTAAAGTTTCGTTCGCATATTGATGGATCTGAACAATTCTTAGGTCCGGAGCGGGCAACGGAAGTGCAAATGGCTTTAGGTGCCGATATTATTATGGCTTTTGATGAGTGCATTCCATATCCCGCGGACTATAATTATGCAAAAGATTCAATTATGCGTACGACCCGTTGGGCCCGTCGCTGCCTTGATGCCCACACTCGTAAGGATCAGGCATTATTTGGCATTGTTCAGGGCGGCATGTATAAGGATCTGCGAGCACAAAGTGCTAAGGATCTGGTGGAAATGGATTTTCCGGGTTATGCAATCGGCGGATTAAGTGTTGGCGAGCCCAAGCCTTTAATGTATGAACTGTTAGATCATACGGCACCTTTACTGCCGGCCCACAAAGCTCGCTATTTAATGGGCGTGGGCTCACCAGACTGTCTGGTGGAAGGGGTAATGCGGGGTATAGATATGTTTGACTGTGTTTTACCAACACGCATCGCCCGGAATGGTACAATTATGACCCGACGGGGCAAGGTAGTCGTACGTAATGCGGAATATGCCCGTGACTTCGGGCCAATGGATGATCAGTGCAGTTGCTATGCTTGTAAAAACTTTAGCAGGGCTTATGTTCGACATCTTTTTAAAGCTGAGGAGATTTTAGGATTACGCTTGACTACTATACATAACCTGCACTTTTTGATAAAGTTGATGGGGGAGATGCGTGAAGCCATTCTGCAGGATGCAGCAGCCGATTTTTATAAAGAGTTTTGGTCCGCGTATAAAGCTTAACTCAGAGAGGAATTTAGCATACCATCGTTGAATATATTGCGGATAGAATAATGAGGAGGAACTCATCATGAGCCCTGAAACACTTGCAAGCCTTATGCAGTATGGTCCGATCGCGGCAATGTTTATAGTGATGTACTTTTTATTTGTGCGGCCACAGAAGCAAGAGCAGCAAAGACGCCAGGCGATGCTCGACGCCTTGAAGAAGGGTGATCGTGTAATTACGATTGGCGGCGTGTATGGAGTCATTATGGAGATAAGTGAACAAAACGTTAGCCTGAAAGTAGCTGAAAAAGTTGAACTAAAATTTCAAAGAGCAGCTATCCAGGGTTTGCAAAAAGAAGAAAAGTGAACTCGATATTTTGCCCAGCATTGAGCCGACGGGGACTCTACCCCACTTGAGTCTTAGGAGTTGGATACATGAAAAAAGCACTGCGGACCAAGTTGTTGGCGCAGCGCAATGCGTTAACACCGGAATATATTTTGACAGCCAGCACAAAAATCCGAGAACTGCTATTTGAGTTGCCGGCTTTTAAGCATGCTTATACAATTATGTTGTATATCAGCATGGGTAGTGAAGTGGGGACGGAGGAGATGATACGTCAGTCTCTGCTAATGGGCAAACGTGTTGCTGTCCCGTATCTACAACAACAGGTCGGTAAAATGGATGCATCGGAAATACGCGACATGGACACTGAATTAACTTTAGGTAAATATAATACACTGATGCCTAAGCCAGAATATTACCGACCAATTGATCCTAGGCAGCTTCAGCTTATTTTAGTACCGGCGATTGCCTTCGATGTCCACGGCAATCGAATGGGTTATGGTGGCGGTTACTATGATCGTTATTTAAAAACCGTCGGGCCGCACGCCGTGTTAGTCGGGGTTAACTTTTCCGGGCAGATTGTTAATCATCTGCCGACCAATATGTATGATATACCGGTGCAGATGATCCTGCATGAACAAGGGATTATGCAAACCGCAAGGAAGATAATAAAAACGCCGTGAACATCATGGCGCTTTTTTTATGTCTGGTATTAGGGTAATTTCGAATAGGGAGTAGAAGACGGGGGGACATATTTAACACCACGACGCAAAGACGCAAAGAAAAAAGTAAAAATACTTATCTCCTTTGCGTCTTTGCGTCGTGGTGTTAATTTAATCCTTCTACGTGGTCGTAAATATAATCCCGGTTTCCGATCTTTTAAGTGTTACTATTACCGCCATATAGATGAGCTAGTTGCTCGGCATCAATCGCAAAGCTGTATTTTGCTTCAGGGAAAGCACTTTGTTTAACTTCTTCCCGATAGCTTTGGCACGCTTTTATAATTAGGGGAGCCAAATTAGCATACTGCTTAACAAATTTGGGTACGAAACGCTGGAATATACCCAGAAGATCATGAAATACCAGCACCTGACCGTCACAATTCACGCCTGCACCTATTCCAATGGTCGGTACGGAAATTTCTTGAGTGATATATGCGGCAAGCTGCTGGGGGATGGCTTCCAGTACGATGGAGAAAACTCCGGCTGCTTCAAGTGCCTTTGCATCCCTGAGCAAACGCTCGGCTGCGGCTTGGTCACGGCCTTGGACCTTGAAGCCGCCCAACTGATTTGCTGTTTGGGGAGTCAGTCCAATATGACCCATGACGGGTATCCCTGACCGCACGAGCGCGGCGATAGTATCTGCCATAATTTCGCCACCCTCTAATTTTACAGCATCAGCATGGGCTTCCTTTAAAAAGCGGCCGGCGTTATTAATGGCATCGGGTATATTAACATTGTAGGACATAAAGGGCATATCTGTAACTAAAAAGACTTTTCGTGCTCCACGCCGTACGGCTTTGGTGTGATGAAGCATTTCCTCCATGGTCACCGGGACGGTGTCCTCATATCCAAGTACAACCATGCCGAGCGAATCGCCTACCAGGATCATATCCATGCCCGCTTGTTCAACAAGTAGAGCACTTGTGTAATCATAGGCGGTAAGTATTGCGATTTTTTCACCGGATTGCTTCATAGCCGTAAACTGGGGGATGGTTTTTTTGGTTGGTTCCATATAGGTAACCTCCTTCTTGTTTTTCAGTCTATCAGAAAGAATAGCATTCTAGCTGATAGACATAAGTGCAACCTCAGCTTCCGCCAAAGGCTCGGCGGAAGCTGGGTTTTCTAATAAATTATATTCGTGGTATTCGGGAACAACTCCTTTAGTTGTAGTGATGGACATGAAAAGACAAAATCTTCACACATAATGCGTGATTGGTGTATACTTAACATATAAATAGTAATGTTATTTTAACCAAAGCTGGAGGAAGTATGGAGATAAGAGTTGCGATAGCTAAAACCAAAAAATATGCAGTGGCGGAGAGTGGCGATAGCGTGGAGATTGCCGAACGCCCAAATGGCGGAATTACCGCGATTCTAGCTGACGGGCAGGGCAGCGGGAAAAGTGCGAAAATTACAAGTACTTTGGTCGTTAATAAGGCAGCATCGCTAATTGCCGACGGGGCACGAGACGGAGCGGTTGCACGGGCAGTGCATGACTATTTGTATGCCGTTAAACACGGTAAAGTATCTGCAACGCTTACCATGCTATCAGCCGATTTGGATACACGCACACTAGTTGTTTCCCGCAACACGGATTGCCCGGTTATTATGCGGAATGAATATGGAATGACGATATATGAGGAAACAGTAAATCCCATCGGTGTGCATAAGAAAATGAAACCATGGACACTGGAAACGGATCTGGAGGCCGGCCTAATTGCGATTACTTACTCTGATGGTATCGCCAGCGCCGGTAAAAAGAATGGAAAATCACTAGAATGGCAAAGACTAGAACAAATGATTATGGATGCAGAATGTGAGAAGGCGGATGACTTGGCAGAAAATATCCTCCAGTATGCGTTAACATTGGATAAGGAACGACCAGGTGACGACATGACAGTATTAGTAATGACTGTACTGCAGGTGGATCGTGAACCAAAGATTGGCCGTATGCAGGTAACTTATCCGGTTTGATTTTAGGAGATGATGAAGATGGCTAAATTAATGGGCATCGCCGTTGTCGGACCTTGTACAGCGGGAAAGTCGACATTGGTCACCAACCTAAAGAGAAGGGGCTACAATGCTTGGGGTGTAGCTCAGGAACATTCAGACGTTAAATGGCTTTGGAAACATAAAAACCCCAACTTCCTAGTTGCATTAGATGTGACCCTTGAAGCTGCTCATAAACGACGCAATATATCATGGGGTGAGCGTAAGCTGGCAGATCAGCACTTAGCTTTGGCCGATGCCCGAGCTCATTGTAATGTCTATCTCCCTACTGATAATATTACCGCAGATGAAGTAGCGGTAAGGGTTGTTGAAGATATTGAGAGATATTGCTTGTTTTTTCCGTTAGGGTAAAAACTACGCTGTTGCGCATACTACTACTGTTTAAAGGAGGAGGCATTTGGATGCAGCAGATAACTTTAGATGATATTAAGCAAAACGCAGAAATTGACACATATATACGCCGTAGTTTCGAATATTTAATACAGCTCGGTTTTACCGAACATGGTTTGCGTCATGCTGGGCTTATCGCTGACCGTAGTACCAAGGTGATGCGCGAGCTTAACTTTTCCCAGCGGGAACAGGAGTTAGCTGCCATTGCTGGGTATATGCATGATATCGGCAATATGGTCAACCGATTCAACCACGGACATGCAAGTGCTATGCTGGCTTATAGCATTTTGAGTAAAATGGGCATGTCACCTGAAGAATTAGCCCAAGTGGTGGCGGCTATCGGGAATCATGAAGAAGAATATGGTCATGCTGTTAACCCTGTGGCTGCGGCTTTAATATTAGCAGATAAATCCGACGTCCATCGCGATCGGGTACATAATAAAAAAGAATTAGTGACTTTTGATATTCATGACCGGGTTAATTACGCCGCTGAGAAATCCCAATTAGACATAAATACTCAACAGAAAATTATCACCTTGAGAATTAAGATTGATCACAAAATTTGCCCGATTATTGAATATTTCGAGATATTTCTGCATCGGATGCTGATGTGTCGACGAGCAGCTGGTTTTCTGGGGTGTCAGTTTGAGCTATACATTAACGAAGCTAACCTCATGTAAAAGGGAGCAAGTTGCATACTAGTTTCTGAATATGCTCCTACCGTTTTGACGGTATTTTGGCAGCAAAAATCCTAAAATACGATAGGGTTGTCGGTGGCAACCCTTTTTAACGTTAATTGACACTCTAAAATTTGGGAGGTATAATATTCTTTGGGACAAGTTTGGGATAGGGGGGAATAAGGTGAATGTAAATAGTCTCTTGAAATTTATAGGCATCGCTTTACTATTAGCAGTTGTAAGTGTGTTCTCAATAAAACCCTTGACCGCAAATATAAAGCAGGGGCTTGATTTGCAGGGCGGTACGCATGTAGTCCTTGAGGCAGTAGACACACCTGAGGCCAAGGTTAATGAGGATGCAATGCTGCGGGTTTTAAAGATTATAGAAAAACGGGTTAATGAACTAGGCTTAACCGAGCCGCTTATTCAGCGGCAGGGTGAGCGTCGAATTATTGTGGAATTACCTGGTGTTAAAGATCCGGAGAAGGCGATTGAAATTCTAGGCAAAACGGCAATGCTGGAATTTGTTGACGAAGCCGGCACTACTGTTTTGACAGGTAAGGATTTAAAGGATGCCAAAGCGGGAATAAATTCCCAAACCAATCGACCGGAAGTTAACATTGAGTTTTCACCTGAGGGAACCACGGCTTTCGCGGAGCTAACAGCTAAAAACGTGGGACGTCGTATCGCGATATTACTGGATAAAACAGTGCTTACCGCGCCGGTGGTCAATGAGCCTATTCCCGGGGGCAAAGCTGTAATCACCGGAAGTGAAACGCTTGTAGAGGCACAACGGACAGCGTTGTTACTTCGTTCGGGTGCCCTGCCTGTAAAAGTAGATGTGATGGAGACCCGGACAGTTGGACCAACCCTGGGTCAGGACTCCAAAGATAAAAGCATCCGTGCTTTTACAATTGGTATAGCGGCAATTGTAATTTTTATGCTGCTATATTACCGGTTAGCTGGCGTAGTTGCCAATATGACCTTAGTGGCTTATGTGCTAATGCTGATCGGAGCGCTGGCTGGTTTAAAAGCAACATTAACATTACCGGGGATTGCCGGTATTATACTATCGATGGGAATGGCAGTTGATGCCAATGTCCTGATTTTTGAACGCTTTAAAGAAGAATTTCGTAATGGCAAAACAATGAGGGCGGCGATGGAAGCTGGCTTCTCCCGCGCGTTTTCGACCATCCTAGATTCCAATATAACTACCTTGATTGCAGCGGCGGTTTTATTCTATTTCGGCACCGGTGCGATCAAAGGGTTTGCTATAACACTTGCCTTAGGGATTGTCATTAGTATGTTTACGGCAATAACCCTTACCCGCTTTATGTTGCGGATTCTAATCAATACGAATTTAGTTAAGAACGCCAAGTTCTTCGGCGCGTAGGAGGTAGAATCAATGAAATTGAATATTATAGGTACCCGTAAATGGTGGTTTGCCTTGTCGGCGCTGGTGCTTCTGCCTGGCTTAATTTCTATGTTCCTCCAGGGTTTTAATCTTGGTATTGATTTTACCGGAGGAACACTTATGGATTTGCAATTTTCCAGGCCGGTTACTGTGTCCGAGGTTCGCCAGGGATTAACTCCCCACGGCTTGGAGCATAGTACCATCCAAACCGCGGCGGACGAAAGTTCCCAAGGTCCCCAGAGAGCGGTTTTGATACGCACAAAAGTGCTTTCCGAGGAGGAACGCCGCGTTGTATTGAATGATCTTGCACAATCAGTTGCCCCCTTTGAGATACTGAGAGTTGAGAAAGTGGGCGCAACTATGGGCAATGAGCTGATTATGAATGCCTTGATTGCATTATTAATTACTGCGATTGGTATCATCGCTTATGTAAGCTGGCGGTTTGAATATAAGTTTGCTGTGGCGGCCGTTGTTGCCCTATTTCATGATGTCATTCTGGTAATGGGGATTTTCTCCCTGTTGCAAAAGGAAATTGACAGCTCCTTTGTGGCTGCCATTTTGACCATACTTGGTTATTCAATCAATGATACCATTGTTATCTTTGATCGAATACGTGAAAATCTGAAGACCTTTAAAAAGGGTCAAAGTTTCGAAGAAATGGTGAACAATAGCATCTCACAAACATTGGCCCGCTCAATTTATACGGTGCTTACGGTTGTGATGGCAACTGCTGCTTTATATGTTTTTGGCGGCGAAACTACGAAAAATTTTGCACTTGCTTTATTAATCGGCTTTGTCAGTGGCGCTTATTCTTCCATATTCAATGCAAGCCCGATTTGGGTGGCTTGGAAAGAGTGGGAACAGGGAAAACGTAAAGCTGCGGCTTAAACAATAAAAAACACGAAAAGGCTATGACGGGAAACCGTCATAGCCTTTTCGTGTTTCTACAGTATCTAGTATTTTGACAAAAATAACGGTAGTTATACAACCTTTTAGTCGTTTTATCTCGATGATTGATGAAAACGAAGGAATTTTAGTGGATAACTAGTGGATAAGTCTGTGGATAAGGTGGATAAGTCGAACGAATGTTTTAGTCGTCACCAAATCCTATTACAAGTAGAATTAACACAAGAAAGATGATAAAGGCAAAACTGTCATTACATAAACCAATACCTTTAAACTTTTTTTCCGATTTCTCGCCCATGAATATGCTCCTTTCCCTAACTCGCTCTTGGATGTATGAACGGACACTGTCGGTTCGCTGTAGTATATGTAGAAGATCTAAAAAGTGTGAGTTCTGCAGTTCCAGCATTTTTGTAGTACCATATTATGACATTAAAACATTTTAAGGATACCTTACATAAGATAGAAAGGGTAATTCTGTCGAGTAGTCCATCGAGTGTAGATTTGAGGGGCTAATAGGTTAAGGAGTGAAAAGGTTGATAGATGTTGACAAGTATATTGGTATTCCCTATAAGCATAATGGACGAAAACTTGAAGATGGGTTGGACTGCTGGGGGCTAGTCCTAGCCATATATAAAGAACTTGATATCACAATTCCAGTAAGTGACGGAACTGGCGAAATTGATCCTTATTGGTATAAAAAGGAACCTGATCGTTATTGGCGGTTCTTACAGCAACTTGGGGATCCGGTGAATCTTGATCAATTGCAAAGTATGGATATCGTATATTTTGCACTCATAGATGGCACTATCATTTCACATGCGGGGGTTATGCTGGATCAGAATAGATTTATTCATACTTTGCAACGGAGAAACTGTCGAGTTAACCGGATGGACAGATTTTGGCGGAAAAAGTTTTGCGGAGCACGAAGGCTGACGAAAGTAAATTATGTTGTATAGATATATTCAGAGTAAATTTAAAGGGCCACAACAAGTGGCCCTTTTGAAAAGAGGAGGAAAGGGGGTGAGAGGGAAAATAGTCCCCTCAACACAACATATGTATTATGTAAAGATAATGATACAGAAATTTTAAATTAATCGGACTTTTTTACTGAATTATTCATTTATTAGACCTGGATCTCGTATGTTTTAGATACAGGAGGATGGTGAATAATTGTGCATGTTGTATTAGTTGGAAAGCAAAGACATGTATATTTAGCATTTGGCTTAATCGTACTAAGCTTAAGTGCAATTTTTTTCGGGTATTTAGGTTATCGGGAAGAACAGGAGCTTGCCGGGAGTGGTGGCCCTAGTAATCCTCCGCCGGGAGAAGTTTGTATAATTATCGATACCCCCAAAAAAACGCTGCTGTTATTAAGTGATGGTGTTCCATACAAGCAGTATAAGGTGGCAGTGGGGAAGTCAGAAACACCTACGCCTATAGGAGAATGGCGTGTGGTTTGGAAGGATCAAAATTGGGGTACCGGCTTTGGAAGCCGCTGGATGGGGTTAAATGTCCCATGGGGGACTTTTGGTATTCATGGAACAAACAAACCTTGGTCTGTTGGACGATTTGCCAGTCACGGCTGTATCAGAATGCACAATAAAAGTATTGAGGAGTTATTTGAATGGATACCAATTGGTACCATGGTAAAGATAAGCGGGCCACCGGTTCGGGTCAAACGTAATCTAAAAATAAAAATGTCGGGCCAAGATGTTGTAATGGTGCAGCAGAGACTTAGAGATCTAGGTATCTATGGTGATAGAGCGGACGGGATATACGGCCCGTCGATGATGGGTTCTGTTAAGCAGTTTCAGGAAAATAACGGCTTATCTCCAACGGGTATTGTCGATCGAGAAACCCGGAAAGCCTTAGGCTTTTTAGAATAATGAGCCTACTTAAAAGCGCATCGGCAGCTTTTTAAGTAGGCTCGCTAATGACAAGCAACAAACTATAGATCTACATCTTAATCCCGGAAAACGGCATCCCAGGCAGAGTACAGGAGGACTAACAGGATCGTGATGAGTAATATTAGATCCCCAATATAATTTAACATAGCCACCCCTCCCTGCTCATATTATAAGGGTCAGTCTATTTATTGGCAAGCTTTACGTAGACAGATCTTTAGGTCATGAGATTATTAAGAAAGAGAGTGCAGTATGCACTCTCTTTCTTAATAATCAATGGAGAGGGAATGGATGACAAAATTAGATTCTGCACATTGCCTTACCACAGCAGTTTTCGCTTTCGCTGGCGAGTTTACCGCAAGATTTACACTGGAAGTTAGCAGCAACCATAGGTTTACCACAACAATTGGTACCGACGCTGGCAGTCTTACCGCATCCTGGGCACGCAAATTTTGCCATGTTATCACCTCCCTAGTTTAGTTTGTCCCGAGCTTACTAAAATATCATAGTACATTTCTAAAATTTACGAATAACTTGTCGATAGAAGAGAGAGTAACTGGGTGTGCCAGACCGCATGTTTTGAAAAACAATGTAAATAATATATAGATATTAACTATGCAGGAGTCAGAATGAGAGAACGGACGGGTTGTCGTCTCAAGATATTCTGAATTCTGACTCCTGCATGCTGGCTACCTGAATATAACAATAGATTACTGTTAATGGGACTACTAGGCAAGTTGACATCTTTATGGTAAAATACAGGATATGCATAGGGGGGGATTTGATGCCACACCGCATTCTTGTTTTACATGGACCTAATCTTAATTTGCTGGGTACGCGCGAACCGGATGTGTATGGTAAAAGTACGCTGGATGACATTAACCATGAGCTTATGGAGATTGCCAATCAAGCCGGGATCTCATTAACCACTACCCAGTCTAACCATGAAGGTCAATTGATAGATGCTATTCACGGAGCCAGGGGAAACTATGACATGATTATTTTTAATCCTGGTGCGTTTACCCATTATAGTATTGCGTTGCGTGATGCTATTGCGGCAATTGCGGTTCCTACAATTGAGGTTCACTTAAGTAATATACATAGCCGCGAAGAATTTAGACATCGTTCCGTGATTGCGGCTGTTTGCTTGGGTCAGATTTGCGGCTTCGGTACGGCTAGTTATAGCCTAGCCTTGAGGGCTGCTATTGAGAAACTAGTAGTCTGTAAAGTCTAAAAGTATAGATGAATTCGCGAGGATTTTTTCGCAAGGCAAGGCGGAGGAGGTGCGCATATCGAACATATGTAAGCCGACGACAACGCAGCATTGCGGAAAAAGACCGCGAAGGCAATCATGGTTTTAGACTTTACGGACTACTAGGGTAAATCGGGAGGACTTGTCATGAATGGGCGGCTAAATAAAGTTCGTAGAGTACTTAAAGAGCAGCAACTCGACGCCTATTTGGTTACAAAACCTGAAAACCGTATGTATTTGAGTGGCTTTTCGGGCTCATCAGGTATGCTTTATATTACGGCAACCCAGGCGCTCCTATTAACGGACTTTCGTTATGTAGAGCAAGCTGGTGATCAAGCCCCACTTTTTGAAGTTGTACAGTACGCAACGCCAGCGATCGACACACTTAACCGGGTGATTATGAGCAGTAGTGCCAAACGTGTCGGTTTTGAGGGGAATCATCTTACTGTTCAGCAATTTAACGATTTTAGCCAACATACACATGAGGTTGAGTGGATACCCTTAAACATCGATAAGTTACGATGTGTAAAAAACGAGGATGAGGTTGCCCTACTTCGCAAAGCTGCAGCTATTGCTGATGCAGCGTTCCTACATATTTTGTCATTTATTAAACCCGGTGTTTGTGAGCGGGACATCGGCATTGAACTAGATGTTTATATGCGCAGGATGGGGGCAACAAAAAACGCCTTCGATTTCATTGTTGCATCGGGAGTGCGGTCCGCCCTGCCACATGGCCTGGCCAGTTCAAAAGTAATACAGACAGGGGAAATGGTCACGCTTGATTTTGGCTGTGTTTTTCAACATTATCATTCTGATATTACCCGTACCGTAGCTGTTGGTGAGGTTCCACCGACGTTACAGCATATCTACCGTATTGTAGCTCAAGCTCAACAAGTTGTTTTAGAGTCTATTCGCCCGGGTCTAAAATGTGCTGCAGTTGATAAAATTGCGCGGGATATAATCACGGCTCACGGCTATGGACAATATTTTGGACATGGATTAGGACATGGTGTGGGACTCGCTATCCACGAAGAACCTAGATTATCACCCTCTGATGATACTTTTTTAGAACCAGGTATGATCGTGACGGTAGAACCAGGTATTTATATACCTAATGTGGGCGGAGTACGTATCGAGGATATGATCTTAATTACTGCTGATGGGTGTGAAACGTTAGCTCACAGTAGTAAGGATTTTATACAATTATAATTATGTTTTTAGGGGAGGACTTTTATGATTTCAGTAAATGATTTTCGCAACGGGGTAACAGTTGAATTGGATGGCGTGGTATTTACAGTTGTTGATTTTCAGCACGTAAAGCCCGGTAAAGGGGCGGCTTTTGTACGGGCTAAAATCAAAAACGTTAAAAATGGCTCGGTACTGGAACGGACTTTTAATGCAGGTGAAAAAGTACCCCGTGCACGTATCGACAGCCGTCAAATGCAGTATCTTTACGAATCAGATGGAATGTATACTTTTATGGATAATGAGAACTTTGAACAAGTTGAACTATCCGGAGATCAATTAAGCAATGAATTAAAGTTTTTAAAAGAAAACATGACAATCAGTATTCAGTTTTACAATGGAGCCGTAATGGGGGTAGAACTGCCTTATTCTGTTGAGCTTAAGGTAATCGAAACTGAACCTGGTATCAAGGGTGATACTGCTTCTGGAGGAACCAAACCAGCTAAACTCGAAACTGGTCATATTGTAAAAGTGCCTTTTTTCATTAATGAAGGTGAAATGTTACGAATTGATACAAGAAGCGGAGACTATATCGAGCGGGCGTAAGATAATAAAATATCTAAAATGCTACCAAACAAGGCGAATTCGTAATGAAACCGCCTTGTTTTTTTGTGTGGAAAAGTATAAGTTTTTTGCGCTCTCTGCGCCCTCTGCGGTTAGAATATTTTAAAGTTGTGCGCGTAGCAGAATTTGTATGAAAACAAAGCGTGCGGGGATACTACAAGTGCATTGTTCAAATATTGCTAAGAAGGGGGTTATGGTGTGAAACTGAAGGAAAAGGTTGCATATTTGCAAGGTTTAACTAATGGTATGGATATTAATAGCGATACGCGCGAAGGTCGATTGTTAATTAATGTTGTTGATGTTTTAGAGGATATTGCGGAAGCAGTTGAAGGAGTGCGTTTACAACAAAACGATTTAGAACAGTTTGTGGAGACCATAGATGAGGATTTAACTGTTTTGGAAGATGAATACTACGACATAGACATAGAAACTGTTGACGCACATGGAGCAGAATATGGGGATGAAGACGGAATTGACTTTGTTGAAGTAGAGTGTCCGTCCTGCCACGAAATGGTACATTTTGAAGAAGAGCTTTTGCTTGACGACGAAGGGATTGAAGTTTCCTGTCCTAACTGCGGAGGCGTTGTGTATGATTCAGAATTCGATATTGTAGATACGATGGATGATGAAATGATTGAAGCAAGAAGCCCCGGCTTATAGATTTTAATGTTTGCACAAGGTAATTGAATATTAGTAAAAAAGGAATTGGGCAGATTACAGTGTCCGATTCCTTTTTTGTGCGCAAAAGGTTGAGGTGAGTACACTGTTGGTTGTCCTAAAAATATCCTGCTACCTGGTATAAAATACCAAGTAACTAAATATGTATATAGCAAAGGAGAGGAGTGGACAATGCTAGCTTGCCGAAATATAAGTGAAATACTGGAAAAAGAGATTTTGCCATTTCTAGCTACTAAAGTAGCTGTATTGATCAGAAACATTCCAAGTAATCAACTAACTGGCCTTACTGAAATACGAGTACGGCATTCAAAACCGCTAGCGCTTTATTGTGGTTTAGGTGAGATGTTCATCGATCACATGGGCCGCTTGACAGTGTGTCCAGATCGCGTCTATATGGTTACGGGTGAAGACATTTTAAACACATTGCAGGTTATTTCTCAGTCTTCCTTATATGCCATGGAAGAAGAATTGCAAAACGGATATTTTACATTACAAGGCGGACACCGCGTCGGATTTGTCGGGCGAGCCATCGTTGAAGCAGGACGTTTGAGAGCTATTAGGCATATTGCCTCATTTAATATACGTATTGCCCGTGAATTATTAGGCGTGGCAACGGCAGTAATTCCCCTTATCATACATAACAATCGGGTTTGCAACACGCTGATTGTGTCACCACCAGGCTGTGGTAAAACGACCCTGCTTAGAGATATTACCCGTCAATTAAGCAATGGTATACCAAGCTTAGGTTTTAAGGGAGTAAAAGTAGGGGTGGTTGATGAGCGATCCGAGATTGCCGGTGCTTATGAAGGGATACCACAAAATAACATCGGCATACGCACTGATGTGCTTGATGCCTGTCCTAAAGCGGAAGGAATGTTGATCATGATCCGGTCGATGTCGCCTCAGCTATTAATCGCAGATGAAATAGGCCGTACAGAGGACACTAATGCCATTAGGGAAGCGGTGCGAGCCGGAGTCAATTTAATTGTCACAGCTCATGGTGCAAACATTAGACAAATACAACTGCGGCCATGTATGGTCGAATTAATGCAGGAGCGAATTTTTGAAAGGTATGTTATTTTGGGTTATTCGCGGGGAATAGGTACAATTGAAGCTATATTGGATGAAAACTTCAATGTAATGCCGATACCACAGGCTGTCCATAGGGAGGTAATATCATGTGGATAAAGCTGCTTGGCAGCGGGTTGACGATCTTCGCAACCAGTTGGGTTGGGTTTGAAATCGCTAATCATTATAGAGTAAGACCGCTATATCTTCAGCAAATGCAATCTTGTCTGCAGATGTTGGAAACGGAAATTAACTACGGTTTGACGCCGTTACCACGGGCTCTTGACAAGATATCCTCGATCCATCAAGGACCAGTGGGCGATTTTTTTAGAGATGTACATCAAAATCTAACTAGTACTCCAGGTGCGACTGTCAGAGAAGCGTGGAAGAAGTCCTTGGATAAGCTATTTGCGCCGCTTTATTTGTCTAATGCTGATTATCACATCTTGGTAAATTTTGGAATGACTTTGGGGATATCTGACCGGTATGATCAAGTTAAACATTTAAAATTAGTGATGGCGCAAATGGCCAGTGCTGAAACCCAAGCAAGGGAAGCGAAAGAAAAGAATGAACGCATGTATAAGTCTTTAGGCTTTTTAAGTGGATTGGCAGTTGTAATACTCCTGTATTAATAAAGGAGGTTCCTCATGAATGTAGACTTAATTTTCAAAATAGCCGGTATCGGTATATTGGTTTCCGTAATACATACTGTACTAAAACAAGCAGGTAAGGAAGAGCAGGGGCAATTAGTTACACTGGCAGGGGTTGTCATCGTGTTAATGATGGTTATAGGTTTAATAAGCCAGTTATTTACGACGGTTAGAGATGTGTTTAACTTTTACTAGGGGATCGGTAAGGGGTAAGGGGTAGGGGGTAAGTGGTAAGGAGTAAGTAGTAAGTGGTAATTAACCACCTATTACCAATTACCTATTACCACTTACCAAATACCAAATACCAATTACCCGCTTTCTGGAGCGTGTATTTATGGAAATCATGCAAATCGTAGGCCTGGGGATTATTGGGACGGTATTAATACTGGTTATTCGGCAGCAGAGGCCAGAGCTTGCATTGCAGTTAAGCCTGGTCATAAGTGTAATCATTTTTTTAATCGTCGTCGGAAAGATAGGGCTAATTCTTGATCTATTTAGGGAACTAGCTAATCGGGCAAATATCAGCCAGTTATATTTAAATACAGTTTTAAAAATTATTGGAATTGCGTATATTTCGGAATTCGGTGCCCAAGTATGTAAAGACGCCGGTGAAGGGGCCATAGCCGGGAAGATCGAATTGGCCGGGAAAATCTTAATTATGGTTTTGGCGATACCAATCTTAATTATTGTATTGGATACCGTGGTTAAATTACTTCAGTAGGAGAATAATATGTTATTTAAGAAAATGTGCCGGTGTCTTGTGGTGTTAGTGCTGCTTATTTGCTTACCTTTGCCAGTTTGGGCAGAAGCAAACGAGGAAATGTCTAATTTACTATTGGAACAGTTAGATACAAAGGAAATTAACAAATTCGTGGAGATGGTTAACCGAGAAGTCGGGATGGATACTATTCCCGAATTAAATCGGAATACAATTTCAAAGATGCTAACTAAGGGGCTTGAATTCAATATTGGTACAATAAGTAAAAACATTGGGCGGTTTTTCTTTAGGGAAGTTGCGGCTGATTTTGCTATATTAGGTAAATTGATTTTTTTAGCGGTATTATGTGCATTATTGCATAATTTACAGAGTTCTTTTGAAAATGGAACGGTAGGAACTTTAGCCTATGGTGTCTGCTTTTTATTTTTAGCTGTTATGGCGATGAGTTCTTTTCATATTGCAATACAGGCTGGACGGACTGCAATTGGCAATATGGTGGATTTTATGTTGGCCTTGTTACCGCTCATGCTAAGTTTACTGGTTGGTGTAGGTGCACTAACTTCCGCCGCCTTATTACAACCAATTATGCTTTTTACGGCTAACGCCGTAAGTATGGGGGTTAAAGATATTATTTTTCCACTGCTGTATTTAACTGCAATCTTAGAAATTGTAGGACATATCGCGGAACGCTATAAGGTATCTAACCTTACCAGTGTGCTAAAACAGATAAGTATTTTTATGTTGGGCTTGGGTTTGACTATATTTTTGGGGGTCGTGGCAATCCAGGGGGTTTGCGGAGGCATAGCGGATGGCATATCATTGCGGGCGGCAAAATTTGCAACTGGTACTTTTATACCCGTGGTGGGAAAGATGTTTGCGGATGCGGTCGATTTAGTGATGGGGCTGTCCTTACTATTAAAAAATGTTATTGGTTTGTTTGGAGCTATATTAGTTGTAGCATTATGTGCTTATCCCGGTGTTAAGATCTTATCGTTAGTATTTATATTTAAAATGGCGGGGGTACTAATTCAACCGGTGGGGGAGGAACGCATGGCCAGTTGTCTGGATGGTATGGGCAATAATCTATTATTAGTATTTGCAGCGGTTGCGACCGTGGCGTTAATGTTCTTTTTAACGATCTGCATCATGATTGGCGCGGGAAGTATGGCTGCAATGCTTCGGTAGGGGGTGACTGTTTGCAGATCTTACATGATTGGATTAAACACATTATCTTAATTATATTGTTTGCTACCTTTCTGGAATTATTGCTACCAAATAGTAATTATAAAAAGTTTGTTAAAGTTATTATGGGACTGTTAGTGCTGCAAGCGGTTTTGCAGCCTGTCATTGATATTGTGCAGCACCAAGGACGGGAATCGAAGGTAACGGAAGTAACGTCGCATTCAATCCTCGATAAGCCCCAGGACATAACCGATCAAACAGCTAAGCTTCAAGTAGAAAGAGATAGATTAGCTTTGGAGCAGTATCGGCAGGAACTGACTAAACAGATACAGGTATTGGCTAGTTCCGTTGCAGGGGTGGCCGAGGTTAGTGCAAGTATATCTCTGAATGAGCAGAAGCGGGAGAAAGGTTATGGCGCAATAAAAACTGTTACGCTCTCTGCTAAACCGAGTAATATGGTCAAGGCACCCCTGAATATAGAACATATCAAACAGGTGGAAGTGGGAGAGGTTGGTAATAAAAAATCAGTTTTGTCAGTTTTGCCTGATCATGTAAAAACGCAAATAAAAAAAGTAATTACTGATTTTTACCACCTTGGCGCAGACCAGGTCATCATCGTTGATGGGTAAGGTCAATAGGATTATAGGGGGAGACATGATGAGTGTATTCCAGAGTATGGCGGAAAACTTTAAAAACATGTGGGTCTCAGGCTCGATCGGAAAATATATCTCGTTTCGCTCATTATTACTAGGGGGACTAGGTATTGGTTTATTATTAATTGGTACAATGATGAAACCCTCCGTTAATGAGCAATCACAAGCGCAACCGCAAAAAACGGTGGGGGTAGAAACTACAACCCGCAGCTACGAAGAAATAATAGAAGGAAAGTTAGCCAACAAATTATCACAGATCCAGGGTGTTGGCACAGTTATGGTTACAATTACCCTCGAAACTGGTCCTCAGCAGGAGTATGTCAAAAATATCGTGCGTGAAAGCAGGGTAATTCAAGAAAAAGATAATGCCGGAGGGACGCGCCAAACCACCGAAAAGAAGGATAACGAACAAGTACTGGTTAGCAGGGAAGCAGGTGCAGATCGTCCGGTAGTCGCCCGCGAATTGAAACCGCAAATAAAAGGCGTGCTTATTGTAGCCGAAGGTGCCCATGATTCACATGTAAAAGCCCAACTAACCAGAGCTGTTGAAGCAGGGTTGGGTGTGCCAAGTTATAGAATTACAGTACTTCCACAAAAAAGGTAGGTGTGTTTAACATGATGGTAATAAATTTAAGTGGATTTAAAAAAATTCCTGTCTGGATAATCATGGCTATAATTATAGGGATAGTGGCTGTAACTATATATACGAACACTGATTATTATGCCAAGCGAGATTATAATCGGGCACGATCGGTTACCAAGCCGGTGGCAGTATCAATGCAGGAAGAGGTTGCCACAGCAGCACCGGTGTCTGTACTGGATTTTTTTATAGATTACCGCGTGGAGCGCGATCGCTTACGCAGCGAGCGTCTGGATTTGTTGAGGGAGATTGCTAAAAATGACAAGAATGAAGATGGGCAGCATCTAAAGGTTCAAGACACGATTATCAAAATTACGGTGGAAAAGCAAAAGGAGTTGGAAGTGGAAAACATGATCAAAGCCAAAGGGTTTGCTGACGCCATAGTATTTTTAGGTGAAAACTCGATCAATGTGGTTGTAAAGGCCAATAATTTATCCAAGGAAGAAGTATTACAGATTGCTGATCTTATTGTCCGTAGTACTGGAGTAAGCCCGGAACATATTGCGATAAGCGCTAAACAATAGTGAATATGGGTTTTATATAGGGGCCGCTAGTAGTCCGTTAAGTCTAAAAGTATAAATAAATTCGCGAGGATTTTTTCTCAAGGCAAGGCGGAGGAGGTGCGCATATCGAACATATGTAAGCCGACGCCCAGATCATTGCGGAAAAAGACCGCGAAGGTATCATGGATTTAGACTTAACGGACTACTAGGGCCTCTTTGATTGTAAAGATGGTAAATGTTTGCTATAATTAACTAGAATAATTGACCTGTGTTTCGGCGTATACATAGCTATGAGTATAATGTACCCGTGATGGTTAAGATGTAAGGAGGAGGCAACATGGATAAAAAAGAGCGCGTAGAAAAGATCGAGCATAGTGATGTTGGCTCTATACGTATTGCCGATGAAGTAGTGGGTATTATCGCTGGATTAGCGGCGATGGAAGTACCTGGTGTTGCTGGTATGAGTGGTGGACTTGTCGGTGGTTTTGCTGAGATGCTGGGTAAAAAGAATCTTTCTAAAGGAGTAAAAGTTGAAGTTGGCGAGAAAGAAGCTGCAGTTGATCTATATGTTATTGTTGAATATAGCGTACGAATTCCGGATGTAGCTCTCCGTGTTCAGGAAAATGTAAAAAAGGCGATTGAAAGTATGACCGGACTGGATGTAGTTGAGGTTAATGTACATGTCCAGGGCGTGGGCTTTGGTAATGAAGGGAAAGATGAAGAAATGAGGGTTAGATAATGATCCTTGGCCCTTTGCGGTCAAGGATAGCTTTTTATATTTTTTGCAACTATATTTGTAGATTAATCTCCTGAAGCGCAAAAGGGAAGGGGGCGTTAAGCGTGGGTATTTTTGATCGCATAATATTAACTGTCTATACTTTTATTTTAGCGGTAATGTCTTTGGGAATTGTAACCGTGGCCTTAAACCTGGTTTCTTTAGATGCAATTTGGACAAGCTTTGAGTTACATATTACTGGTAATAAGGAAGCGGCTTTAGTAGGTTTCGTATTTTTCTGTGTTAGTGTCCGCTTGCTGTGGATGAGCGTGACCCCAAGGGGTGTACGTCAAACAATCGTGCAGGAAACAGCGTTGGGTAAAGTCCAAATTTCACTTAGCGCAATTGAAAATTTGGTACAAAAGGTGGCCCGGCAAGTTAAGGGAGTACGTGGCGTAAAATCATATGTTATAAATAAAGAGCAGGGCATCTGTGCACATTTAAAAGTAGTGGTAAGTCCTGACGCAAGTATTCCTGAGCTGTCCGACGAAATACAGAACCGTGTGAGAAGCTATATAACAAACGTGGTCGGAACTCAGGTGGCTGATATTCAGATTTTTGTTGATGATATAGCTAACGAAGTAGGTAGCAAGCCTCGTTCGCGAGTTGAATAGGAGGCATTAGCATGGAATATAATTTTTGGGTTGCAATGTGGGAACACCATAGCGGAAAGATTATAGGAACAATATGCGGGCTGCTTCTAGGGCTATTATTTATCGTATTGGGTTTTTTTAAGGCATTAGTGGTCTTAATTTGCATGAGCCTAGGTTTTCTGGTGGGCAAACGCATCGATCAGCGCGAAGATATTTTGGATATCCTGGATAGAATATTACCACCGGGAAACAGATAAAAAAGTGAGGTAAATAGTTTTTATGAGCCGAAGAAAAGCACGAGAAATGGCGTTACAAGCACTCTTTCAAATTGATCTGAGTGGTGTTGATGCCAAGGGGGCTCTCGATACTGTATTCAGTGAAAATGATACAGAAGATAGCTTCACCCGAGAATTAGTGGAGGGTACCACGCAGCGATTGTCGCAAATAGACGAAAAAATTGAGCAGTATGTTATTGATTGGAAGTTGGATCGCATGTCTGCAGTTGATCGGAATGTACTAAGACTGGCTACTTTTGAGCTATTGGTGGATGAGAAGGATGTTCCGGCTAGGGTTGCTATTAATGAAGCAGTTGAATTGGCCAAAAAATTTGGCACGGAAGATTCTGCAAAGTTCGTAAATGGGATATTAGGAGCTATGTTAAAATAGGAGGAACCTATTTGAAGTGTTTCTTAGGTATAGATACAAGTTGTTATACAACCTCGGTGGCTATTGTGGATGAAAAGCAACACGTAGTTGCTGATGCAAGAACTTTTCTGCATGTTCCAGCTGGAGAACGAGGACTTTCTCAATCGGAGGGTGTTTATCAACATGTTCGGAACATACCAACTTTACTGGAACAGGTATTTGCGGCTAAACCAGCTCCTTTGACGCTCGCTGCGGTTGCCGTAAGTGCGTTTCCCCGCGATGTTGAGGGATCATATATGCCAGTATTCAAGGTCGGTGAGACTGTTGGAGCTAGTATTGCCACAGCTGCCGGTATTCCGCTATTTAGGACGGCCCATCAGCATAATCATATCTTATCTGGGAGTTGGTCTGCTGGTGGACCAGTATCGCCAGAATTTTTAAACTTACACCTTTCGGGTGGAACTACGGAACTACATCATATTTCTAACTATCGAAACTTGAAATTGCTGGGGGGCACCAAAGATTTACATGCCGGGCAGTTTGTCGATAGAGTAGGAGTAGCACTCGGTTTGCATTTTCCGGCCGGAGCAGCATTAGAACAACTAGCTTTACAGGCAGTTAAATGCGAGTCGTTGATTCCTTCCGCAACTCATGCCTTTCAAATGAGTTTTTCAGGCCCGGAAACAGCGGCTCAACGTTTAATAAAACAGCAGTACGCACAGGAAGAAATCGCTTTTGCGGTTTTCTCCTGTATCGCTAAAAGTGTCGAAAAAGTTTTGCGCAGGGCGATTGAAATGACAGGACTAAAAGAAATATTAGTGGTTGGCGGTGTTGCAAGTAATAGTCTTATTCGTACAATATTACAAAAGCGCTTGACGCATCAAGCTGTAGGTGCCCGACTATATTTTGCTGAACCTCAATATAGCCGTGATAATGCAGTCGGTACCGCTTTATATGCCAGATATCAATACGCAGAGTGAAAAGAGGAATTCTATGTCGCTGCCTTTGCTGACTGTAAGTCAGTTGACCCGTTATATCAAGGATCATATCGACAGTAATCGCAACTTGCAAAACCTGTGGGTAAAAGGGGAGATTTCAAACTATCGAAGGCATTCCTCCGGACACCTGTATTTTACGTTGAAGGATGCGGAGAGTACACTCCAGTGTGTGATGTTTCGCGGTAAATCGATGTTTTTGAAATTCGAGCCTGCCAATGGTATGCAGTTTTTGGCTGGTGGATATATAAGCGTCTATGAGCGGGACGGACGCTACCAGATGTATGTGGAAAACTTACAACCAGATGGTGTCGGATCGTTAGCGACTGCTTATGAGCAACTAAAGGAACGTTTGGGCAAAGAAGGACTATTCGATGCCGCAAGAAAAAAAACACTACCCTTAATGCCTCGTAAAATTGGGATCGTTACGTCACGTACTGGTGCGGTTATTTCAGATATTGTAAGTGTAAGCAAGCGACGATTTTCAGGTGTACAGTTAATACTGTGCCCAGTACTCGTGCAAGGGGATCAAGCACCCGCACAAATTGTTAAAGCGATACAACTATTGAATGCTTGTTCAGATATCGATGTACTTATTGTGGGTAGAGGCGGCGGTTCTTTGGAAGAACTGTGGGCCTTTAATGATGAAAGAGTTGTGCGTGCTGTTTACGCATCAAAGATACCTGTCATATCCGCTGTTGGGCATGAGACGGACTTTACCTTAACTGATTTTGCTGCTGATCATCGTGCGCCAACTCCCTCTGCCGCTGCCGAAATGGCTGTACCAGATAAAAAAGAACTGGTACGGCATATCACTACGCTGCGACTTAGACTCTCTCAAATCATGTATAAAAAAATAGAACATCAGCGATTGTGTTTAAATCATATACTAAAAAATCCTGTATTACAGCGCCCCAAAGCCCGTTTGAATCAACAAAAGCAGCTTGTGGATATGCTGCAAGGCAGGCTTATACGCTCTTTTAGAACGGTGGCCGGGGTGAAAAATCAGCAGTTCATGAAACTGGCCGAGAAACTAGCTGTTCTGAACCCGCACGCGATATTAGGACGTGGCTATAGCATTGCTAGGCTGCATCCGGATAAAACACTAATTCGTACGATTAAAGGTATTACAAAGGACCAGAAAATTGAAGTATTGTTAGCGGATGGGTCTTTGGTATGCAAGGTTGATAGCATCTTTGGGGAGGAAAAAAGCAATGTCGGAAAAGACGTCCAATAGAAAAAAACAGCGTGTTCCCGTCGAACAGGTATGTTTTGAAGAGGCTTTAGGCAAATTAGAATTAATTATTACCACCCTGGAAGAAGAGAATTTGTCTCTGGAAGCTGCTTTGGAAAAATTTGAAGAAGGCATAAGCCTATCCCGTTTTTGTGTTAAGCGGCTAGGAGAAATAGAAGCTAAGGTTGATCTCTTACTAGTGGAAGAACAGGGACAGATAATAAGCAGTCCCGCGGTATTAGGGGGGAGCCCTGATTAAAAATTATTGGAGAAATAAATGCGTCCTTATCGAGCAGCGGTTAGAGGAACTTTTGTACTCAGAAAAGTTTTATCCGGAAACGATACACAAAGCTATGCGCTATAGCATGTTTGCCGGTGGCAAACGTTTGCGTCCGGTATTGGCAGTTGCCGCAGCAGAGGCAGTAGGTGGCAGTATGAACGATATTTTAGACGTTGCCTGCGCTTTAGAGATGATCCATACCTACTCCTTAATCCATGATGATTTACCAGCTATGGACAATGACGATTATCGAAGGGGGAAACTCACCAATCATAAAGTTTTTGGAGAAGGGATCGCCGTTTTGGCAGGAGATGCGTTGTTGACATACGCCTTTGAAATTATATCATCTGCAAAGGTGGCGTCACCCGATCGGCTTTTAGCGGTAATCAAGGAAATATCCCACGCCGTTGGTACCTTAGGTATGATTGGTGGACAGGTAGTTGATATAGAGTCAGAAGGGAAAAGTATAACATCAGAAACTTTAGAATATATTCACTCCGCTAAAACCGGTGCCTTGTTTCGTGCCTCTATCCGGGCAGGCGGGATTCTTGCCGGTGCTAACGAAGAGCAGCTATGCTGTTTAACCAAATATGCAGAACATTTTGGACTAGTTTTTCAGATTACTGATGATATTCTGGATGTCATAGGAGACGAAGCAATCATTGGTAAGCCAGTGGGTAGTGATATTAAAAATCATAAAGCAACATATCCAAGCCTGTATACGCTTCCTGTTGCTCAACAAATGGCTGAGGCTACAATCTCAAAAGCGTTGGCTTGCCTGGATACCAGCGGGCTACAGTCGGAGTTTTTGCGTGAGCTTGTTAAATACCTAGCGATACGGAACCAGTAGGGGGTATTAGGTGAAACTATTCGTTCAGCAGATCCTCGGAAATAAAGTTCTTACTACCGCAGTAACAGCATTGGTTACCGCGCAGGTATTAAAGATTTTTACTAATTATATGAAGATTAAAAAATTCGATACGGAACGAATTGTTGGTGCCGGTGGTATGCCGAGCTCCCACACCGCTTTTGTTGTTTCACTTGCCACAGCTATTGGTATACAACACGGCTGGGATAGCGCATTATTTGCGATTGCATCGATTTTAGCTAGTATTGTCATGCATGACGCAGCTGGTGTTCGAAGGGCTGCGGGAAAACAAGCACGTGTCATTAATAAACTGGTTACTGAGAAACAATCAGCTCATGTCGCTCGGGAGGGACGCTTAAAAGAACTACTGGGACATACTCCCATTGAGGTATTAGCTGGAGCGTTATTAGGTGTAAGTATAGCCTATGCCCTTTTTAGGTTTTAGATTAATCAGGAAATGGCTTATAGATCGTATAATGAAAGAGGGGAAAATAGGTGACCTCCTTGTTATCCAGAGTAAATTCACCACAGGATTTAAAACTGATGAGCAACTTGGAGTTGCAAGGGTTAGCATCAGAGATAAGGGACTTTATATTATGTAATGTTGGTGTTACAGGTGGTCATCTCGCGCCTAACCTGGGCGTAGTTGAACTCACTATTGCGTTGCATAGTGTCTTAAATGTTCCGCAAGATAAAATTATCTGGGATGTGGGACACCAAGCGTATGTACATAAAATTATTACCGGACGGAGAGAACAATTCCATACATTGCGTCAACATGACGGGATCAGCGGCTTTCCCCGGCGTGATGAAAGTGATTATGATGCGTTTGGCGTAGGCCATGCCAGCACATCTATCTCTGCAGCTTTAGGTATGGCAGCAGCCAGGGATATCAAGGGTGCAAAATATACCGTGGCTGCAGTGATTGGTGATGGTGCGCTAACGGGGGGCCAAGCATTTGAAGCATTAAACCACGCCGGCCATATTAAAACAAACTTGACGGTGATTTTAAACGATAATGCAATGTCTATTGCGCGTAATGTCGGTGGTATGGCCCATTATTTGACTAAACTACGTACTACGGAGACATATTCGCGTTTTAAAGGAGATATTGATTATTTATTACGCAGAATTCCTGCTATTGGTGATTCTGTGGCTAAGACAGCGGAGCGTGTAAAAGATAGCTTGCGCTATTTAGTGATTGCCGGTGCATTTTTTGAAGAACTTGGCCTGACATATGTGGGGCCGATAGATGGACACGATATTGCTACACTTCAATCAGTGCTTGCGAATGTTAAGAAAATGTCTGGGCCTGTGGTGTTACATGTAATTACCCAGAAAGGGAAGGGCTATGCACCTGCCGAAAAGTTCTCTGATAAGTTTCATGGGATTGGGCCGTTTTGTGTAGAAACAGGCGCTGTAAAAAAATCTAACTCTGCCCCGACATATACGGGGATATTTGGGAAAACATTGGTGGAATTGGCAGATCAGGATCCGCGAATTGTTGCTATCACGGCAGCTATGACCGAGGGTACCGGGCTAAAGGAATTTGCCCAACGATTTCCCAAACGGTTTTTTGATGTAGGTATTGCAGAACCTCATGCAGTAACTTTTGCAGCCGGTTTGGCTGCGCAAGGCCTCAAGCCGGTAGTAGCAATATATTCTACCTTTTTACAAAGAGGATATGACCAAATATTTCATGATGTATGTCTGCAAAAACTCCCTGTGGTTTTTGCGATTGATCGGGCAGGTATCGTGGGTGAAGACGGTCCAACCCATCATGGAATATTTGATATTGCTTTTTTAAGATCGATTCCTGGGATGACAATTATGGCACCTAAAGATGAGAACGAATTACGGCACATGTTGAAAACGACCATGGATTTTACCGGACCTATTGCGATGCGCTACCCACGCGGAGAAGGCGTAGGTGTCGACGTAAGTAATCAACTAACAACTGTTCCATTTGGCAAGGCTGAGCAGTTAGCAGTGGGCACAGATGTAGCCCTTGTAGCCATTGGCGACAAAGTTCATACCGCGCTAAAAGCTCGGGACATGTTAGAAAAACAAGGGATCAACGCAGCCGTGATCAATGCCCGTTTTATAAAACCTCTTGATGAAGAGATGCTGCGGCAATTGTGTCGGGAAGTTGGTTTGATCGTTACGATTGAAGATCATGCAGTAAGCGGCGGCTTTGGCTCTGCCGTAGGAGAATACATCCTATCAAATGGCTGGGGTCATATTAAATTATTAAAAATTGGACTACCTGACCAATTTATCGAACATGGTGCCCGATCAACGCTGTTAGATAAATATGGTTTAACCGCGGAAGGCATTACGGAAAAAACAAGCAAGTTTGTACGGGAGTGCAAGGGACGTAGAGCAAAATTTAGTTAGATAGGGAGTACGGCATGGCAAAAAAGGAACGTATTGATGTTCTATTGGTAAATAAGGGCCTGGTTGCTAGCCGGGAAAGAGCGAAGTCCTGCATTATGGCAGGACTGGTCTTTGTAGATGGGGAAAAAATTGATAAAGCCGGTACCGCAGTTTCCGTTGACGCGGAGCTCCGATTACAGGGGGATACATTGCCTTACGTGAGTAGGGGAGGACTTAAACTAGAAAAAGCCCTACGAGAATTTGAAATCAACTTGAACGAAAAGGTAATGATGGATGTAGGGGCTTCGACGGGCGGTTTTACTGACTGTGCTTTGAAAAATGGGGCTGCTAAGGTCTATGCGATCGATGTGGGCTATGGACAATTAGCCTGGTCCTTACGCAATGACACCCGGGTGGTATTAATGGAACGCACAAATATACGTTATGTCACGGATGAACAGATTACGGAGCCCATTGATTTTATTACGATAGATGTCGCGTTTATTTCGTTGGGGAAAGTACTGCCGGTGGTTTGCCGTTTTCTGAAGGATGATGGTCAAATGGTAGCCTTGATTAAACCGCAGTTTGAGGCAGGCCGGGAGAAAGTGGGAAAAAAAGGGGTAGTGCGAGACCCCGAAGTGCACCTTGATGTTATTTTAAAAGTATTGAAAACTTCAATGGAATTAGGTTTACAACCACAAGGACTTACGTATTCACCGATTACCGGGCCAGAGGGGAACATTGAGTACTTGTTATACTTAAAAAAGTCGATGGTATCCGCGATTACGGAGAACTTGGTACGTGATGTTGTAATGAACGCCCATCAAGATTTAAGAAAGGTGTAGTAGAACACGAACTACTAGTGAATGTTTGCACAATCAACTTGATTTCTTGATCGTGGCGTGGTATAGTTTAAAATGACAATTACATAAAGACCTTTGGGGTAAGGTGAAAAAGGGGAAACTCTTTTAATTCCTAACCGGCGGTAAACTGCGCAAGCAGAGAGCCCGCGAGCCACAGTTTTGTGGTTGATCTGGTGCAAAGCCAGAGCCGACAGTATAGTCTGGATGGGAAAAGGCAATTAAACCGTGTGCAGATGCACAGGTCTATTTTCACATCCTAAAGGCATTTTTAGGGTGTTTTCGTTTTTTTGTCTAATTTGGTGGAGGTGCTGCCGTGACCATGGACAGAGCATATATGGAGTTAGCGCTATCTCTTGCAAAGGCGGGATTAGGCTTCACAAGTCCAAATCCCATGGTTGGCGCGGTAATCGTTAAAGATGGACAAATTGTAGGTCAGGGTTATCATCAAAAGGCAGGTACACCCCATGCAGAGGTACATGCGTTACGAGAAGCTGGACATAATGCTCGAGATGCTACTTTATATGTTACTTTGGAGCCATGTGTTCACTATGGACGTACGCCTCCCTGTACTAATGCAATTATTGCTGCAGGCATAAAACATGTGGTTATTGCCGCTAAGGATCCCAATCCGCTTGTCGCCGGACGGGGTATTGAGATATTGCATGATGCTGGAATTACAACTACGGTTGGGGTTATGGAACAGGAAGCATTACTTCTAAATGAGGTTTTTAATAAATTCATTATTTCGCATATTCCCTTTGTTGTGCTAAAAAGCGCGATGACGATGGATGGTAAAATTGCCACTGCCGCTGGGAAATCAAAATGGATCACAGGTGAACCGGCACGTCAGTACGGACACCGATTGCGGCATCAGTATGACGCAATCTTAGTTGGGATTGGTACTATACTTGCAGATAATCCCCAACTTACAACCAGGCTTCATAATCAAGAGGGAAAGAATCCTGTTCGGGTAATTCTGGATAGTACTGCGCGCATTCCTCTAACAAGCAACGTACTTACTGATCAGACCGTAGAGACAATTATTGCCGTAAGTGATGCCGCCCCCGATGATCGTATCAAAATATTGCAGGCGGCAGGTGCAACGGTCTTGCAATTCTCATCTGCTGATAACGGTATAGACATGTCAGCGCTACTAACTGAACTTGGCCGAAGAGGCATCACTTCAGTTTTCATTGAAGGTGGTGCAACTGTAAACGCAACAGCCCTTCGCCATAAGCTTGTTGATAAAATCCATTTTTTTGTTGCTCCCAAAATTATTGGTGGACATAATGCGCCTGGACCGGTGGCCAACTTGGGGATTGCGGAATTGGATCATGCGGTAAAACTCTCTATCGGAACAATCGAAAAGGTCGGCGATGATCTACATATAGAAGCATATGTGATAAAGGAGATTAGTACATGTTTACAGGGCTAATAGAGGAAATGGGGGTTGTAAAATCAATTATACGGGGCAGTAAATCTGTACGATTAACAGTTGCAGCCCATAAAGTACTACTGGATGCCAAGCTGGGAGACAGTATCGCGGTAAATGGGACATGCCTCACCGTGGTTAATTATTCATCAACTGCTTTTACAGCTGATGTCATGCCGGAAACCGTCGATTGTACGGTTTTAGCAACTTTAAAGATCGGTGATAGGGTTAATTTGGAGCGTACGCTGGCTGTAGGTGATCGCTTGGGCGGACATATCGTAACAGGACATATTGATGGTGTCGGTATTATTAAGAATAAACAGCGGTTAGATAACGCGATAATTATCACAATTTTGGCACCAGACCCAGTGATGAGATATGTGGTGCAAAAGGGTTCTATTGCTATTGATGGCATCAGTCTAACCGTGGTGGAGTATAAAGATACAACCTTTACGGTATCATTAATACCGCATACAGCTTCAGTAACGACACTCGGTTTTAAAAAGGATGGTGATACCGTTAATCTCGAAACAGATATTATTGGTAAGTATGTGGAGCGAATGCTTGGCAGAGAAGTAAAAGATACATCTTCGAATAAAGGTATATCCATGGATTTATTAATGCAGAACGGATTTTAACGGATAAGGAGTGAAGGTTATGAAATTTAATACGATTGAGGAAGTTATCGAAGACATTAGAGCAGGTAAGATGATTATCGTGGTTGATGATGAGGATCGTGAAAATGAGGGCGACTTGCTAATGGCAGCCGAAAAAGTTACACCAGCAGCCGTAAATTTCATGGCGACTTACGGTAGAGGATTAATCTGTCTGCCGGTTGTGGGCAGTCGTTTACACGAGCTAGGTATTCCTCCGATGGTAGCCCAAAATGAAGACGCTATGCATACTGCTTTCACGGTATCTATCGATGCCAGAAAGGGAGTAACTACCGGTATCTCTGCATATGAGCGGGCTATCACCATTCAGACTGTACTTAACCCAGCCAGTTGCCCGGAAGACTTTTCACGCCCGGGGCATATTTTTCCACTAATAGCAAAAGAAGGCGGTGTGTTACGCCGGGCAGGGCATACTGAAGCCGCTGTTGACTTTGCAAAATTAGCAGGCCAATATCCAGCCGGTGTCATTTGCGAAATAATGAATGAGGATGGTTCGATGGCCAGGGTGCCAGAACTGATGGAATTTGCAGAAAAGCACCAACTGAAAATTGTAACCATTGCAGATCTAATCAAATACCGCCAAATGAATGAAACTCTTGTAAAGCGAGTTGCCCAATCACATCTTCCAACTAAATATGGAGATTTTACAGTGTTTGCTTATGAGAATGCGTTGGATAATTTATGTCATATTGCCGTGGTGAAGGGCGATGTGAGCGGTCAAGAAAACGTATTAATTAGAGTGCATTCAGAATGCCTGACTGGTGACGTATTCGGTTCATTGCGTTGTGACTGCGGTGAACAGATTGGGTCAGCTTTGGCCCGTATTGAAGAAGAGGGGCGTGGCGTACTTCTCTACATGAGACAGGAAGGTCGAGGTATTGGTCTGGCAAATAAAATTAAGGCCTACGCCTTGCAAGATCAAGGTAAAGACACTGTAGAAGCCAACATCATGTTAGGGTTTCCAGCTGACTTACGGGACTACGGCATCGGTGCGCAAATTTTAAAGGACCTGGGATTAACTACGGTTCGACTAATGACCAATAACCCGCACAAAAGGGTTGGTTTGGAGGGCTATGGGATTACCGTGGTTGATCGTGTGCCAATTGAAATGGTTGCAAATTGTCATAACCAAGCGTACTTAAATACCAAAAAGGGAAAATTAGGGCATATGCTTGAACATTAAAATGAAGGAGCTGATTATTCATGGCAATATTGTTTGAAGGACAACTACTGGCAGAGGGATTAAAGTTTGGAGTGGTCGTTGCCCGGTTTAATGAATTCATTTCCGGTAAATTGTTAAATGGTGCGTTGGACGGCTTGAAACGGCATGGCGCCAATGAGGATGATCTCCATGTGGCCTGGGTACCCGGCGCTTTTGAAATACCGCTTGTGGCCAAACGCATGGCCGAAAGCAAAAAGTTTGATGCAGTTATCTGTCTAGGTTGTGTCATCCGCGGCAGTACTCCGCATTTCGACTACGTCTGTGCCGAAGTTGCCAAAGGCGTAGGTCAAGTAAATATGCAGACAGGTGTTCCAACGATTTTTGGGGTTTTGACCACGGATACTATTGAACAAGCGATTGAAAGAGCTGGGACCAAAGCAGGCAACAAAGGCTATGATGCGGCTATGACAGCCATCGAAATGGGCAACTTACTTAAAGTCCTTTAATCAGGAGAAAATGATATGAAAATTGGCGATAAATTAATTCGGGCTATGGATGATCATGGTCTAGTCCGAGCTTTAGTCGTTATCTCGACCGATGTTGTGGAAGAAGCGCGGCGTTGCCATGACTGTTACCCTGTGGCAGCAGCTGCCCTTGGTCGAACTTTAAGTGCTGCTTTGCTGTTGGGGGCCACGTTAAAAGAAAGTGAGCGGCTTACGTTGAGGATTGTTGGTGATGGGCCACTGGGCAGCATCACCGTAGACACTGATGGTAAAGGTAACGTACGAGGATATGTGAGAAATCCGCATATTGAGCTTCTCTGCAAAAACGGTAAATTAGACGTAGGCGGAGCTGTAGGGGTAGGTTTTTTACATCTTACCCGGGAGATCGGTTTGAAGGAACCATATACAGGCACCGCTCCGCTAATCAGTGGCGAAATTGCTGAGGATATCACCAATTATTTGTTTGCTTCAGAACAAGTACCATCAACATGTGCACTGGGGGTTCTTATTAACCCGGACTACAGTGTGCAAGCTGCCGGTGGCTTTCTGGTTCAGGCGTTACCAGGGGCGACTGACGAAACGCTTGAGCGACTGGAAACAAATCTGCTAGCCATGCCGCCGATTTCGACACTTATACATGCAGGAAAAACAGTGGACGATATACTTGCATTGCTATTTAATGGTATGCCATGGCATGTATTAGCAGAAGAAGGCGTGCTGTTTAATTGTGGCTGTTCCAGGCAGCGGTTCGCTGATGCCTTTATCTGTCTTGGGAAGCAGGAATTGCAGGAAATGCAAGCAGAAGGACAGGCTGAGGCCCGGTGCCATTTTTGTAATAAAACATATTATTTTACAAAGGATGATTTACAAGAACTGATAAAACAAATTTAACCGCAGAGACCCCCATGTCCTTACGGCACCACAAAGAATGAAAATATTAGAGAGTGTGTGGGTATTCAGAATTCAGGAGTCAGTATTCAGGGCAGTTATGAAGTTAGCCGATATGGGAATTTCCTTGTGTAATGAAATATAAAACCGGACTGACGACCTATTTTTAAATCATTTTACCAGATGGGTAATTGGGCGTTTCTATAAAACGTGTAGTTTTCCTAGATATAGCGACTCACCGGCGCGGCATAGCCTTCCGTGGAATAAAAACAAAAACACAAAACACCACGTTCCTCTTCGTGGTGTTTTTTCGCACTTATCTATCATCGTACCTGGGGTATGAAAGATTATTAGCCCTGGTGGCAGCCAGTAATCCTTATTTTACTATTTACAACTCTAAGTAACTTCGTATGGCTTTTTCAACTTCATTTCTAGCGGATTGTAGCGCCACTTCGCCACATTGGCAACCTAAGCGTGATTTAGCTAAAGCTCTTATCTGATGGGCCATAGCAATAGAATCATCCATTAAGCCGTTTTCACTGGCTTTTAAGTGCGCTTCTATCGGGTAGACAATCCGTCCCGGTTTCATGCTTGTTAGTGGAAGTACTGTTACGACAGGTAATACGCTATTAGCATGATCGTTTGAAACAACAAGAACTGGTCGTTGCCCTGATTGTTCCGATCCCTGGGTGGGATTTAAATTAGCCCAGTATATTTTCCATTTCATTCGGTGTTATATCACCTCCGTATCAGCATGTTTAAATGCAGCCATGCACTCCTCCAAATCTGTCATAAATAAAGGGTCCTGTGAAGCCTCTAACATCGCCATTTTAAATTTAGCTTTATCTAATTCTTTGACGTAGTTTTCAAGGGCTTCACGTACAACATGATTGGTAGAAGGAAGGCGCAGCTCTTTAACATGCATTTTTAATAAGTCCACCAGTTCACTTGGCAACGAAAAAGTATAATTTTTCAACGCCATTGACATTCATACCTCCCCCTCTCTGAATATATTGTATCAGAGAGAATAAATATTTACAATAAGCATTTACAATAAGTATCTTATTTATACATATGTACAATTTCTAAAAATGTTACCAACTAATTAATAAATTCGTTGTATGGTCCAGTGCCCCAAAAGAGCGTATTTTGACTAACTCAAAAAAGAGCATGATATAATCTAAATAAATCACAGGAGTTGAGTTAGTATGAATTCCGACAAGGAAAAACTAGAAAACGCACTACTTGGGAGGAACAAAACTGGCACAAGTGAGGTACATATGATTACATTCCAAATAGCACCAGGTGCAATATGTAAACCTAAGAAATGAGCTCCTTAGAGGTTGAAGAAATAATTGATTTGACTGTGAGAGCAGCTACATAAAATTTCTTTCCCTGCGCCCTCTGCGTCTCCGCGGTTCAATAAAAACACGAAAAAAAAGACTTGGCAACAGCCAAATCCTTTTGAGCGAAACTATTAAATTGCGCGTTGTACTTTGCCGGAACGTAGGCAACGGGTGCAAGCGCTTACTTGTTTTACCTCACCATTTACCACAGCGCGGACACGTTGGATATTAGGTTTCCAAGTGCGCTTGGTTTTTAAATTGGAGTGGCTGACGTTGTTACCGCTTTGAGCACCTTTATCACAAATTTCACAGTTTTTAGCCATCTATAACACCTCCTTCAACAGAGAAACATAACAATATCTATGTAATGCACAAATAACATTTTAGCATATGAATACATCAAATGCAAGAAAGGTTAAATGATTTATACTAATTTCTATTGCTTCGGCAGGAAATGCTAATATTATATGGAATGTTTTCTAGAAAATAAACGTGTTGTTATTTTTTTTAGCTTTGGTGTATACAAATGTAGCGAGGAGGGGATTTGGATGGTTGCTAGCAATAAATTTGGTCGGGATACATTAATTATAGATGCATTGCGGATACATCCGCAGGCCCGCGCTATATTCGCGGAGCGCGGGATGGGTTGCGTCGGTTGTATGGGTTCAGATGCGGAAACTATTGAAAATGGTGCACGTATGCACGGCATTAACGTTGAGGCATTATTGAGCGAGTTAAATAAACTGTTTGAGGAGTAACATCATCAACATAGGGACTGATTTATGATGGAAGAGGCTGGCTTACAGAAATCTATACAGTATGTGAAAGGCATTGGCCCACAAAGGGCTGCAATTTTAGCGAAGCTTGGTATCTATACCTTGCAGCAGTTACTGGAATATTATCCCCGACGTTACGAGGATCGTAGCCGACTAAAACAAATAGTACAGCTTGAGCATAAAGAGCTGGAAACAATTATGGGGAGGGTTGTCGGTTCTGAAGAGCTTAAACCGAGACGCGGGTTGACAATAACTAAACTTGCCGTTACAGACGATACCGGGATCGTGTTCGGGGTTTGGTTTAATCAACCCTATATTGCACGGCAGTGGAAACCGGGCACAAAAGTAATACTCTCCGGGAGAGTGGAACGCAGAAATAAGGAAATACAACTGCTTGATCCTGAAATCGAAGCTCTCGATCACGAGGATATTATTCATACGGCACGGATTGTTCCGATTTATTCGTTAACAGAAAATATGTCCCAGCGGGTTTTTCGAACGGTCATCAGACAGGTTTTGAATCAGGCAATTGGGATCATAACCGAGCCACTACCGGATTACATACGGCAGAAACATGGTTTAATAGACAAGCCATGGGCTGTTGAAAATATTCATTTCCCCACTGACACGATTTCTTTGCAGCAGGCAAGACGCAGACTTATCTATGAAGAATTTTTTGTACTGCAAATGGGACTATTATTGTTGAAACAGCATAATCAGGTTGATGAGGCTGGTATCAAGCATACGAAAGATGGTGACTCAGTAGCTGCATTTATGAAGGGGTTACCTTTTCAGTTAACTAAAGACCAGCTAAAGGTACTTGATGAAATAAAAAACGATATGGAAGCCAGTCAGGTGATGAACCGGCTGCTCCAGGGTGATGTCGGATCCGGTAAAACGGTGATTGCAGCAGCTGCCTTGGTGAAAACAGTTGAAAATGGCTATCAGGGAGCGATGATGGCGCCTACAGAAATATTAGCGGAACAACATTATTGCTCACTTAAGGCATTGTTTGCTCCATTAGGGATCAACGTCGCACTTTTAACTGGTGGTCAGCCTAAAAAGGTCAAGGAGCAAGTTTTGAACGCCATAGGAACCGGCGAGGCTCAGGTTGTTGTCGGAACACATACATTAATTCAGTCTCAGGTGTCTTTTAAAGGGCTGGGATTGGTTGTAACCGATGAACAACATCGCTTCGGTGTTCGTCAAAGAGCTTTATTGCAGCAAAAAGGATATCGTCCCGATGTACTAGTAATGACAGCAACCCCCATTCCCCGCACCCTTGCGCTTACCGTATATGGGGATCTGGATTATTCCGTAATCAAGGAAATGCCGCCAGGGCGGCAGCCTATACGGACAGATCTTGTCTCTTCGGATGTGCGACGACGAATTTATAAATTTATGCGCAAATTGATCATGGAAGGCCGCCAAGTGTACGTAGTCTGCCCTTTAATCGAGGAGTCGGATAAATTGCAGGTTGAGGCAGCAATGCAGACGGCAGAGCGTTTAGTCAAAGAAGAATTTGCCGATTTATCGGTTGGCTTATTACACGGCAAAATGAAGAACACCGAAAAAGAAAAAGTAATGGCGCAGTTTATCCGTAATGAGATAAATATTCTGGTTGCAACCACGGTAATTGAGGTAGGGGTAAATGTACCAAATGCCTCACTCATGGTTATTGAAGGTGCGGAGCGTTTCGGGTTAGCCCAACTACATCAGCTTCGGGGGCGGGTTGGTCGTGGTGACCATAAATCATACTGCATTTTGGTATCTGATCATAAGGCCCAAGAAAGCACGCAACGTTTGAAATGTCTCAAAGAAACGACGGATGGCTTTAGTTTGGCGGAACAAGATCTTATACTGCGGGGGCCAGGCGAGTTTTTTGGCACACGCCAGCACGGCTTGCCGGACCTTAAACTGGCCAATATTTTACAGGATCACGAATTACTCGAAATCGCTCGAAAGGATGCTGAGGAATTCATTCACTTAAAACGGTGCTTGCCCGAAGTCTTGAAAAGCATCTTACAAGAACGTTTTTCTGGCGATAGTCAGTTGGTTTTTATCGGATAGTAACTTGTTAAGTATTAATCAGTCTCTCTCTCAAAAAAAAGGGACGACCCTTAACGGATCGCCAAAATGGGAGAGGAGAAAATTTACATACCTAGTGTCTACCTAATTCAAATATTTTATACGCAAATAAAGAATTAATCTAAGTATACTTTGCGCCATGAACGAAGAAACTAACGTAAAAGTGGCGGGGTGATGCGGTATGGTAGCAAAGGTACAGCAGGATATTCTTTCCCAGGGAATTTCTCTAGAGCAGCTAAGGTCAATATCGAGAGAATGTCAAGCGTTTGAACACGTTATAGCGGCAATGGGGTTTGGCTATTCCCTCTTAAATGTTTCGGAGCGAGATTTCGAGGCGCGGTGTGATTATTGCATTCATTGGCAAGACAGTCATTGTGAGATATTTCGACGGGAAATTAGTCTATGGAGATGAATACCCTACAGCATAAAGCACCGATATGTGGTGCTTTATGCTTTTTGTTTTCTGTCATAATATGCTAGAACAAGATAAAATTCATCGAAGGATAAAGCTGAGCTATATGGAATTAATTTACAATTACTTCGAAATTTACATGCGGAGGATTAAACATATGCGAAGAAGTAATGTCAAATTTAACACTGCCTTTATATCGGAGCCAGGTAGTTTTATCCGGAACAAAGATTATTTTGCTTTTGCGGAAATGGACAACTTTGCTTGCTATTTCATGGCGGACGGTATTGATGATGATTTAGAACAGGAAAGTGCAAAGATAGCAGTTGATAGTATGATCAGGCAGTTTAGTGAAAATCCGTCCATGGAGAAAAGAGAAATCCAAGGTTGGCTGGAAACAGCCAACAAAGAATTAGTGGCGAGAAGTAAATCGATGAGGCTAAAAGCTTCTATTACAGTCTTCGTTACCGACTATGCATTTATGATGTTTGGGATGACAGGTAATACCAGATTGTATCTTTTCAGAGAAGGAAATTTAATCCATCGGAGTATTGACCAGTCCTTAAGCAGTAATCTGGTAGAAGGAGGAAAACTATCTACAGCTAAAATCGCCAGCCATTTGGAAAGACATAACTTATATTGCTATTTAGGGCAGCAGGAAGGTTTTAATGCAGAAGTATCAGGGCGGATAAAACTGGTTGATGGGGATAAAATTACGATGCTTACCAGAGGAATTTGGGAAAATATAGATATTGGCGAAATGACCGATGCAGTAAAAGATGCCCAAGACCCTCAGAAAGTGTTGAATAATGTAGTAAGCTTGTTGCTGTCGCGCAAACCGTTTAATCTGGATAACTACACTTTAGCAACTATATTTATTGACAAAGCCTATCAAGTTTCCAGTCTGCATAAAGCGCTGGCCAGAAAAATCGTTATCGCTATGCTGCCTGTATTAATCATGATGGTTGCCCTGCTTGTTTTTTTTGCAGGTTAGTGTGTGCTCAAACAAGGGAAAATAGCTTGGACTGAGATATTTCCAGGAGATAAGGAACTTCGTCCCATGGCATCAGGACACACCCTTATGGTAGAATAGGATAAAGTGCTATTTTACGGGTGTATTTGTGTATTTCCGAAATACCTATATTAGGCGCATACGATGAGAGGCACGGTAAATAATTTTGGGACAACCCCAACAGTGACCATGAACGCCTGGCGAAGCCTTTCTGTCAATCAATGGCAGGTGTTTAACAGGCAGTTGTAGAAACAAACATGCGGGGGTGATAAGGTGCCTAAAATTGTTAGAGATATGAAAGAAGAAATTAAATATGAAATTATTGGTGTGTTAATATTAGCGGTAGCCTGTTTCGCCCTGCTAAGTCTGTTAAGTACCAAAACTGGCAGCGTGGGAGGTTTTACTTCCCGCTTACTTACGACTTTGTTTGGTAAACTAGCTGTTATCGTTCCCGCTGGCATTAGTTTTTTCGGATTTGCACTGATGATAAAGCGTCAACCCCTACATTTAACACAACGCGGGATGGGATTTATCGCAGCCTTTTTCGGGTTGTTGGGGTTATTACATACAAATGTACCATCAGGAGAGGAGTTTCTAACCGTACACTTAACACCAATGGGTGGTTATACCGGGGCGCTAATTATTAAGCTATTACGAATGTTCTTTGGGAACATAGGAAGTTATCTGGTGTTAGGCGCGGTGGGAGTTATTTCGGCATTGCTGATCTCAGATCGTTCACTTGTTAATAGTTGTAATCGGTTGACGAGTCAAGTCAAGGAAAATGTGGGTTCTTTTAAGGAACGCTTCCAAACTCAAAATGAAGGTCAGGAAGAAGACGAGGACGCTTCAGAAGAGGGTTATGGTTATGATAACTTGCCAACACCTAACTGCCAATCTAACCGAAAGAATCCTTTGCTGCTCGCCTCAGAGTTGGTGGATGATGATCCTCCGGCTAAACTAGCCCCGGTTGTGAAGATTAATGACTATGTTAAACAACCAGTTGTAACAGAGACAGATCCGGAAATTAAAACCGATGAACTAAGCCCTAATCATAACAATGTAGGTGGATCATATAAGCTGCCTCCGCTTCATCTGTTGAAAAAAACGGGAAGGTTAAAAACTGGTAAATCGACAAAAGAAATTACTGATAATACCCGTATTCTCGAGGATACTTTAACCAGTTTTGGGGTTAGCGCCAAAGTTGTCGAAGTTAATCAGGGATCGGCCATTACACGCTACGAGCTTCAGCCAGCACCCGGTGTGAAAGTAAGTCGAATTGTAAACTTAGCCGATGATATTGCTTTAAAACTAGCCGCAACAGGGGTGCGTATTGAAGCTCCAATCCCGGGGAAAGCGGCCGTTGGGATTGAAGTCCCCAATAAAGACGTTTTGATAGTAGCCTTACGTGATGTTGTCGAAACGCCAGAATTCCAAAATGCCCCATCTAAATTAACTGTCATGCTAGGGAGTGATATTGCCGGCATGCCCATTCTTGCCGATCTTGGTAAGATGCCTCATTTACTTGTCGCTGGTGCAACAGGCTCTGGAAAGAGTGTATGTATTAATACAATTATATTGAGCGTACTCTTTAAAGCGACTCCGGCTGAAGTGAAATTTTTACTAATTGATCCAAAAGTTGTCGAATTATCTACGTTTAATGGCATTCCCCACTTGATATCTCCCGTGGTTACTGATCCAAAAAAGGCTGCATCCGCATTGCGTTGGGCTGTACACGAAATGGAAAAACGTTATCAGCTTTTTGCCGCAGCCGGAGTAAGGGAAATCAAAAGATATAATGAAGGTGTACCAACGGAAAATCGTATGCCTTATATAGTTATTATTATTGACGAATTGGCTGATTTAATGATGGTGGCTCCGGGAGATGTGGAGGACGCTATTTGTCGTTTAGCGCAAATGGCCCGTGCCGCTGGCATACACCTGGTCTTAGCAACTCAGAGGCCATCTGTCGATGTAATTACCGGGATTATTAAAGCCAACATTCCCTCGCGTATCTCTTTCGCCGTGTCCTCTCAGGTTGACTCTCGTACAATCCTGGATATGGCTGGTGCGGAAAAGTTATTAGGCAAAGGGGATATGCTATATTATCCGGCTGGGGCACCAAAACCCAGAAGAGTGCAGGGGGCATTTGTTTCCGATAGTGAAGTCGAGGCTGTGGTGCAATTCACAAAAAGTCAGGCACTACCGGAATTTTCAGAAGATGTGTTTGATGGCGAAGCAGAACACAGCAGCGAATTATCACATGACCAGGACGAGTTGCTGGATGATGCAATCAGGATAATTCTGGAAACAGGTCAAGCATCTATTTCTATGCTGCAGCGCAGGATGAGGATTGGCTATAGCAGAGCGGCACGACTAATTGACATGATGGAACAGATGCGCATTGTTGGACCGAACATCGGCAGTAAAGCAAGGGAAATTATTGCAACTGCTGATATTATTCAAGCCAGAATGCAAAAAGGAAAATAGTTTCAGCATAGGCAGGGGATATGAGCAATTCATAGAAGATATTGTAAAATAGTATTAAGATACATAAGTTTCTGTGTTTAGCTTGATAATACGAAAATAACAAAAAAATGAGGTTTTTAATATATATTATGTTTAATACCGTTACTGTTGAAGAAGCACTATCGATGACCGACAGTTTGTTCCTTGATATGCGGTCTCCTTCGGAATATGCTGATGGGCATCTTCCCGGCTCTATAAATATACCTGTATTTACTAATGAAGAACGTGCTGAAGTTGGAGTCTTATATAGACACCAAGGTGCGGAGATAGCAAAAATAAAAGGTTTAGAAATTGCTTCTGTTAAATTACCGAATATGATACAGCAAATCATTCAACTGGCAAATCAGCAAAGTGTGATCGTCTACTGTTGGCGTGGAGGAATGCGCAGTCGTTCAATTGCAACTATTTTGGACCTCATGGGGGTTCCTGTCTACCAACTCACTGGTGGTTATAAGGCTTATCGCAGTTATGTGCTAGCAAGGCTACATAACCATCGAATTAATCCTCGAATTGTTTTATTGCACGGGCTTACCGGGGTTGGTAAAACAACTATATTGCAAATGTTGGCCCAAAGGGCGATACCGACCATCGATTTAGAAGATTTGGCAAATCATCGTGGTTCGGTTTTTGGCCATATCGGTAAGGGGCCGTCCGTAACTGCAAAAAATTTCGATGCAGTTTTATTGACCCTGCTTGAAAAATACCAACAAGAATCCTACATTATCGTTGAAGCTGAAAGCAAGCGAATCGGCAATGTATATTTACCGGACTGTCTATACAAAGCGATGCAAGCGGGTCTACATGTACTGGTAACGGCTAGCAAGGAGACTAGAATTAACCGTTTGCTGGAGGAATATTTGCAAGAAGGCGGTATTCCCTCAACTGTTATCATACAGAGCTTGGAGACGCTGCAGACGCGTTTAGGAAAGGCCAAGGTTAAGATACTTCAGGATTTAGTTATGCAGGGGGAGTATCATCGCTTTGTAGAAATATTACTGGTTGACTATTATGATCCGTTATACAAATATGAGGGCCCTGATAATACTGAATACGATTTATGTATTTCATCTGAAAATATGACAGAGGCGACCGATCAGATCATTGAGTTCTTAAATGAGGTGGGGGGAGCACATGAATAATTTAGGAGAGAGCTTGCGGGTAAAGCGGGAAGAGCGGGGCTTAAGTTTAAAAGACGTAGAATTGATTCTGAGTATCCGGGTTAAGTACTTAGAAGCGCTGGAAACAGAAAACTTCGATCTTATACCAGGGGAAGTATATGTTAAAGGGTTTCTGCGAAATTATGCAAAGTATCTGGATCTGAATTCTGAAGAATTGGTGCAGGCATATAAGGATTCGCAACAATCACAAGCTGCTGTTAATGCTGAACCGATAGTGGGAAAAAGAACCGTTGCACGAAAGGATTCTAAGGTGCGTGGTCTTGCTATTTCATACGCAGCTATCGTCGTTCTGGTCGTTATTTCGGCAGGCTATTATATGTATTCATCCTATAACCGACCGGATAGACTTTTAAACCATAATGCACCTCCGCTAACATCCAAGCTGGATCCGCAGTTGCCTCCTCCGGCAGTTGTTCCCTCTAAAGAGAATATTACTAATCAGGTTCTCCAAGGTGTTAAAGTGTCCGTAAGAATGACCGCTGAGTGTTGGATACAGGTATTAGCTGACGGTCGAGAAGTTTTTGAGGGCGTACTTTACGCAGGGGATGTTAAAAGCTGGGAAGCAAAAAGTAAGATTAATATTATATTAGGGAATGCCGCTGGTGTGGAACTAACAGTTAATGACAAAGCCCAGGCTCCTTTGGGTAAATCTGGCGAAGTTGTAGAAAAAGAATATACTGTTACACAGTGAGATTAGTGTGGTTTTTTGCCTTTCAATAAAATCTTATCACTCCAAAGCTGGGGTGGTTTTTTTTTGCCTTCAGAAAAACTTCTTGCAGGTCGTCCCTGCCAGTTTTTTACTGAAATCCTGATGTGACTATCTGTGACATTAGCTTGCCCTTCTTAATACACTATAAGTAACTTAAAGTAGGGAGGGACAGTAATGGCAAGTATCGTCGTGGTTGGAGGCGGCTGGGCAGGTTGTGCGGCCGCAGTGGCGGCGGCAAATGCCGGAGCACAAGTGATGCTCCTGGAGCGGACCGATCTCTTATTAGGGGCCGGGCTTGTGGGCGGTATTTTTCGTAATAATGGCCGCTATACCGCCGCCGAAGAGCTTATCGTCCTAGGTGGGGGTGAATTGATCCAACAGATGGATCAAACCGCCAGGCATCAGGACATCGAATTTCCAGGGCACAAACATGCCTCCTTGTACGATGTTGTACGGATTGAGCCCGCTGTACGGCAACTGCTGGCAACTAAAAGCATCGATGTGCGGTTAAGCAGTTCGGTTGTTGATGTGGTGATGGCTGGGAAAACCATCACGGCTGCTATACTTGCGGATGGAACCGTGATCCGTGGAGATGTATTTGTGGATACAACAGGCACCTTTGGTCCTATGGGTAACTGTCTCAAATATGGTAACGGCTGTGCCATGTGCATCCTACGCTGCCCGTCGTTTGGCCCGCGTGTCAGTATTACGAGTAAGGCTGGCATAAAAGAAGAGCTGGGCACCACAACAGACGGAACCATCGGAGCTATGAGTGGATCATGTAAACTAAATAAAGACTCCTTAAGCAACCCCTTGCGTAAGCAGCTTGAAGAACAAGGAGTAGCTGTAATCCCTTTACCGGCGCACCTGATTAAAAAGAACAGTCTGGCCCATAAAGCATGTGTGCAATATGCGCTGGAAGCCTATGCGGAAAACGTGATCTTACTGGATACCGGTCATGTCAAACTAATGACTTCCTATTTTCCTGTGGAAAAACTACGGCAAGTGCCGGGACTTGAAGCAGCTCGCTTTGAAGATCCTTATGCAGGCGGAGTAGGTAATTCGATGAGATACTTAGCACTGGCACCTCGGGATAATACTTTGAAAGTGCAAGGAGTTGACAATCTCTATTGCGGCGGTGAAAAGACCGGCACGATCGTCGGTCATACAGAAGCGGTAGTTACAGGCACGCTGGCCGGACACAATGCCGTACGTCAAAAAATTGGCCTTGATCCGCTGCTCTTACCGACAGCATTAGCGGTTGGCGATTTCATCGCCTATGTGGGACAGCAAATGAAAGTACCGGTAGGCAGAAGTATACGTTACACCTTCGCTGGAGCTAGTTACTTTGCACGGATGAAAGAGCTGGGGCTATATAAAACCGAACATGGGGAGATTGCAGAAAGGGTGCATGCACAAAATATGACTGGAATTTTTGCAGCTAGATTGCTATAGGAAAGGGGGGGAATTTATGAGTCGTTATTTACAAAGTAAATGTATCGATATTAATAGCGCGTATTGCCCCTGTATCCTGGCAAGCGCCAATCATTGTGTATTTTGCGCCCAGCTCCAGGGAAAAGATATCTGCGATTGTAACTGGAGTGGTATATGTATTCTTTACGAACAGAAATGGAATGCTAGAAATGATCTGGTTACTGCAAAACCCCAGAGAACAGAAATGGAATGCAGTGTTATAGATAGACACTTTATCACTGAAAAAATCTGCCGTATTGTACTTGATGTACCACGGGCGATGGCTGAACAACTTCGTGATCCGGGCTCCTTTGTATTTCTGCGTCGGAATGTAGATCCTCAATATTACCATATCCCCATTGGCATCATGAAAGTAATTGGTGATCACCAAATTGTGGTTGTTGCAGAAGCTGTAGGCATAAAATCGTTACGCTTAGTAGAAGAAGATCAAACGGTAATGCTCCGAGGTCCCTATAAGAATGGTATCTTCGGGTCCCCTTGGATTGATAAACTGACTAACGGGAAAGTGCTCTTGATTGCCGGTGGTATGGGTCAGCCTCCTGCATTACCGGTTGCAGAAAAACTTACCAGAAACTATAATAAGGTTACCGCCATTATTTCCGCAGGAACTACTGGTTTTATAGTGACTCAGGAGTTGCAGGATATGGGTGTGAACATTGTAACAGTTGATTCACTGCGGCGAGTTGGCTATCATCACTTTGCCTCACTACTGGCGGAAACTGACTGGGACCTGGTGGTGAGCTGTGGCCCCGATGCCCAGCACTCTAAAGTGATAGACGCGATGCGTAACATAGGGTGTGATCTACCAATGGCTGCCACAAATAATAACGTGATGTGCTGTGGTGAGGGGATTTGCGGAAGCTGCACCAAAGAAACCAATCAGCATCAGCAGATCCGAACCTGTAAAGTGCAAGTAGATATCACAGATCTAAAAAGAGAATAAATAATATCTCCGGAGGTTACATGGAACGTTTGCAGAAAGTAATTGCTCAGGCTGGTATCGCATCCCGCCGTCACGCCGAAAAAATGATCACAGCAGGCCGCGTTAAAGTTAACGGCAAAATCATCACCGAATTAGGCACTAAGGTCGAGGTTGGCAAAGATAAGATCAGCGTAGACGATAAAGCCTTGGCGGTCGATACCAAGAAATACTATATCTTATTGAATAAACCCAAAGGCTATGTAACGACGATGTCTGATCCCGAGGGCCGTAAAACGGTGGCTGACTTGGTAAAAGATATTCCTGCACGGCTACATCCGATTGGCCGACTTGATTACGATACCGAAGGATTATTGTTAATGACTAATGATGGAGATCTAACCTACGCACTGACTCACCCTAAACATGAAATCAGAAAGACCTATGCCGTAAAAGTGCAGGATATTCCCAAAGATTCCTTGCTGGAGCAGCTAGCCAGGGGCGTCGAATTAGAAGACGGTATGACGGCACCGGCGGAAGTAGCTATGATTGATATTGTTGAGGGTAATGCGATATTGGAAATAACGATCTATGAGGGGCGCAACCGGCAGATCAGACGGATGTGTGAAAAGATCGGACACCCCGTATTGCGCTTAAAACGCAAACGGATGGCCTTTCTTACGTTGGATAAAGTCCAAAGAGGACGTTACCGTTACTTAATGCCCCGTGAGATAAATGAGCTGAAAAAACTGGCCAAATGAATAGCAAAAAAGAACCTGAAAGAATTGCAGGTTCTTTTGCGATTCATAACCCATTACATACAAGATATTTTATGGACTTCTAGGACTAACGTGGAAACAGGAGTGACTAATGTGAAATATGAAGTAATTGTCATTGGCGGGGGCGCCGCTGGAATGATGGCTGCGGGGCGGGCTGCCGAGCTGGGCGCTAAGGTGCTGTTGCTGGAAAAAATGAATCGGACAGGAAAGAAACTATTGATTACAGGAAAAGGGCGCTGTAATATTACAAACTCGGCTGAGCGGGATGCATTTATGAAGAATTTCCCCACCAATGGCTCATTTCTATTTAGTGCGTTATCCAAGCTATCCAACCATGATTTAATTAGCTTTTTTCAGGAACGGGGCGTGGAAACAAAGGTAGAACGTGGTGAACGGGTCTTTCCAGTATCTGATGATGCTGCAGATGTAGTTAAGGTTTTGGAAAAATATGTGAGGGGTAATGGTGGACGAATTATAACTAACAGCCGAGTCGCGGAGATAATGACAGAGAACGGACAAGTAAGCGGAGTCAAAACTTACGACAACCAAACTTATCTGGCTGAACGGGTTATTCTTGCGACCGGTGGGGCTTCATACCCCGCTACCGGTTCAACAGGGGACGGTTATGAATTGGCCAGTAGTTTAGGGCATTCCATCGAACCATTACGGCCCGCGCTTGTGCCTTTAGAGATCAAGGAGGAGTGGGTTAAAACATTGCAAGGTTTGGCTCTGAAAAACGTGTCTGCAAAGGCTTACCTTGGAGATAAACTTCTTGATCAAGATTTTGGTGAACTTTTATTTACACATTTTGGTATATCAGGCCCGATCATCCTGACCTTAAGCGGCAAAATAGCGGCAGCGATTTACAACAAACATAAGGAACAGATTGAAATTAGCATAAACTTAAAGCCTGCTTTAACTGAAGATCAAATAAATGATCGACTTCAGCGTGATTTCGCAGAATTCTCCCGTAAGCAATTTAAAAATGCATTGGACAAGCTGCTTCCGCAAAAACTAATTCCTGTTTTTATTCAATTATCGGGGATAGCCCCAGATAAGTCTGTCAACCAAATTAGCCGTACGGAGAGGCAAGAGTTGGTTCGGTTATTAACGGATTTTAGAATAACAGTATCCAGTACCAGACCGCTCAGCGAAGCTATCGTTACGGCAGGGGGAATTCGAGTACGGGAGATTAACCCCAAAACGATGGAATCCAAATTGGTTTCCGGCCTATATTTTGCGGGGGAAATAATAGATGTGGACGGTTACACCGGTGGTTTTAATTTACAGGCTGCTTTTTCAACAGGGTATGCTGCCGGAACCAATGCAGTATAACTATAATTACGACTAGGCATACTACGACTCATGAGTTATTCGCAAAGGGGATAAGCCGATGAAACGGTTCTTCGGTGTGGAATTGGTCGTGGGTCTGTTAGAAAAATTTGAAGTTTTTGTGCGCTTTTTTATTTGTACCGCTTGCGTAACGATATTGTGCAGTCAATTATTGCTAACGCAAGCTCCCGCACGAAAAATATTAACTTATGTGGATCTTCTGGAAGGCCAACAGATACCTGGAGAGCAATATCGAGTTGCCAGAGTTCCGTTTGCGAGCAGTGAAAAATCGGTTGCCGCACCTACAAGTCAGGATAATGTTTCAGAAACGCGGTTATTGTTAATATCTGTGGACGAACAGCTTTCTTCCAATAAGATTGTGATCCGTATAAACGAGAACAACACGGCCTCACTAATTGAAGGAGTAGCGTATCTCCATGTAAAAAATGGAGATTTGCTGATAATCGACGGACTAATTAATGGTAAAGTGCTTAATTTTACGCTTCATGCACCTCGTGATGATATTGAAGTACCTCCCTCAGATAGCGCTTTTGCATATCGGGGAAGCAGGATGTTTATTGGACCTATTCGCTTTAAGCACTAGTTATTGACAGGGGAAGTATCTAACGATATAAAGGTAATATTTTTCATAAATGTGCAGGAGAAGTTAAAATAAAATCAAATATATTAATATTGTGCAGCAAGGTAGCGGTCACAAATTAATTATTCGGAGGTAGCATGGTATGATAGTAGTAATGAGTAGGGTGACAGAAGAAGATTTACAAAGGGTTGTAGACAAATTGAAGGGATATGGGTTTGATATCCATATATCCAGCGGCGTTGCAAAAACGATTATCGGTGCTGTGGGCGGATCGAAAACTGTGGATTTATCCAACATTGAAATGATGCCCGGTGTTGAAAAAGTAGTGCCCATTTTACAGCCATACAAGTTAGTCAGTCGTGAGTTCAAACAAGAGGACACCATTATTAAGTTTGGTGATACAGAGATTGGCGGTAACAAAATTGCAGTTATGGCCGGGCCCTGTGCGGTAGAAAGCTATGAGCAACTGTTAGCGGCTGCCAAAGTTGTAAAGGCCGCGGGGGCACAATTCATCAGAGGTGGCGCGTTTAAACCGCGGACTTCTCCGTATAGTTTTCAGGGCCTTGAAGAAGAAGGACTGAAAATGCTTAAAGCTGTCCGCGAAGAAACGGGGCTGCTTGTGGTTACGGAGGCTATGGATCCTAAAAGTGCTGAATTGGTCGCCGAATATGCAGATATAATCCAGATTGGTGCCCGAAATATGCAAAACTTCTTTTTGTTAAAAGAAGTTGCTAAAATTAGTAAACCGATTTTATTGAAGCGGGGGTTATCCGCTACCATTGAGGAATGGTTAATGGCCGCTGAATATATTTTGGCCGGCGGTAATTACGATGTAATTTTATGTGAACGCGGTATTCGGACTTATGAGACCTATACCCGTAACACCTTGGATATAAGTGCGGTACCAGCGGTGAAAATGCTTAGCCATCTACCGGTCATCGTGGATCCAAGTCATGCAACCGGCAAGTGGCGTCTGGTAGGACCAATGGCTAAGGCATCGTTGGTAGCAGGTGCGGATGGCTTAATGATTGAAGTCCATCCTAAACCCAGTGAGGCGTTTTCTGATGGAGCTCAATCGCTTACGCCCCAGAATTTCCATGTGCTTATGGACGAACTGCGGTATTTAGCAAATGCCATTGGGAAGTCCCTGTAAATTGGGGACGTCGGGATGAAAAAAATAAAACAAGTTACAATTGTCGGGTTAGGTATGATGGGAGCGTCCTTTGCGTTAGCCCTCAGAAGGGCTCAACTGGTGGAGCGGATTGTCGGCGTTGACGTCCATGCAATGGTCGTAAAAGAAGCTTGCGCAAAAAGTATTACTGATTTTGCGACATCCAGCCTTGCTGAAGGAATCAAAAATGCCGACCTTGTGGTCTTAGCGACTCCGGTAGTGAAAATAATGGAGTTATTAAAGGCTCTGGCCGAATTAAAATATACAGGGTTCGCTACTGATCTAGGCAGCACTAAAAAGGCTGTTTGTGATGAGGCACAGAGGTATGCTGAGCTGAAATTCGTTGGTTCTCACCCGATGGCTGGTTCTGAAATGGCTGGTATCCCTGGCGCAAATGTACGGTTGTTTGAGAACGCACCGGTAATAATGACGCCTCTAAGACATACGTCTGTAGAGGCAATTGAAGTTGTTACTAACTTATGGAAGCAGTTAAAGGCACGAGTAATTGTGATGGATCCAGAGGAACATGATTTTTCCGTTGCTGTTATTAGCCATATTCCTCATGTTGTCTCAATTACTACAATGAATACCGCATGTATTTTGGCGGACAATCGGGAAGACGTTTTTTCCATTATGGCGGGAGGTTTTCGTGATACAACACGAATTGCAGGAGCAGATCCCCAGATGTGGCGGGATATCTTCCTCACTAATCGAACCGCCGTTTTACAAGGAATTGCCGAATTTAAAAAGCAGCTTTGCGAATTGGAAGCTGCAATTAATAATGAGGACGGCGCACAATTGACTGAAATACTCTCTCAAGCACAGTGCAGTCGAAAACGGCTTGTACCACCAAATCAGTAAGCGGTAAGCGGTAAGCAGTAAGCAGTAAGCAGTAATTGGTAAGTGGTAAGTAGTAAGTAGTAAAAAACCAAATGACCCTTAAAGAATTATAGTGGAGGCACAGTATGGAGTTATTGATAGAACCACGTTCAGGGTTGCGGGGTGAGGTTGTCGTACCTGGTGATAAATCTATTTCGCACCGTGCGGTGATGTTTGCCGCCTTGGCCGAGGGGACTACACGGATACGTGGTTTTTTACGAGGTGCAGATTGCTTAAGCACGGTTACGTGTATGAAAGATATGGGCATTCGCATTGATGATCACGGAGATGAACTAATCGTACATGGTAAAGGTTTATGTGGAATTAAGGAACCATCAGACATTCTGCAAGTCGGAAATTCCGGCACTACGATTCGGCTTTTGCTCGGCGTGTTGTCGGGACGTGGAAACTATGCTGTTTTAACAGGTGATGAATCGATCTGTCGCCGACCAATGGGGAGGGTTATCACGCCTTTAACCCAAATGGGAGCGACTATCTACGGTCGAGCTGGTGATACATTAGCACCGGTTGTGATAAAGGCCAACAGCCCTTTACACCCCATAACTTATTATTCCCCTGTTGCCAGTGCACAAGTGAAATCTGCCATATTACTGGCCGGACTTTACACTAATGGTCAAACAACAGTGGTTGAGCCGACACTTTCGCGGGACCATACAGAACGCATGTTACGTACTTTTGGAGCTAAAGTGGTTACAACTGGAAATCAGAGTACAGTATGGGGGAAGGCTTTACTAAAGTCTCCGGGACTGATTGAAGTGCCAGGCGATATTTCCTCTGCCGCTTTTTTACTGGTTGCCGGGTGTATTGTACCTAATTCCGATATTACGCTAAAAGGGGTAGGCATTAACCCGACGCGTACCGGGATTCTGGATGTGTTACGGGAAATGGGTGCTGAGCTATCAATACAGAACTTGCGTGAACAGGGAGGTGAACCTGTAGCAGATTTGAGGGTTCGTACAAGCCGTCTGTGCGGTACCAACATCTCGGGGAATATCTTGCCACGACTGATTGATGAAATACCTGTTTTAGCCGTAGCAGCAGCTGTTGCAGATGGTCCAACTGTCATTTCTGATGCAGCGGAGTTGCGCGTAAAAGAAACTGACCGTATTAAAACGATCAGTACTGAATTTTTAAAGATGGGTATTGTTGTTGAAGAAAAAGCTGATGGTTTGGTTATCCCAGGAAATGGTACTTTCTCTGGTGGAGAATGCGAAAGTCACAACGATCATCGTATTGCGATGGCGATGGCGGTGGCTGGTTTGATCGCAAGACAGCCAACTATGATCCGCAATGCTGCTAGTATTGACGTGTCTTTTCCTGGCTTTGAAAATTTATTAAAAGGTTTATCCTAACCGGAGGCGGACATGACCAAAAAACTGACGATTGCAATAGACGGCCCTGCTGGAGCCGGGAAGAGTACAGTAGCACAGATTGTGGCGCAACGTTTGGGTTACGTCTATATTGATAGCGGTGCTATGTATCGAGCCGTAACGCTGTATGCTCTGCAAAAAGGTGTTAATCTGGAAAATGAAGCTGAGTTGGCTGTCCTGGCCGAGCAAATCGATATTCGGCTAGAGGTCCAACCAGGTCAAACAAAGCCCAGAGTATTTCTAAACGGAGAGGATGTTACAACTGATATTCGTACTCCGGAAATAAATAGAAATGTCTCACTTGTTGCGCAAGTACAGGGCGTTCGTGAAAGTATGGTCGACCTCCAAAGGAAAATGTCCCTTGCGGGCGGGGTGGTAATGGATGGTCGTGATATTGGAACTCACGTTTTACCATCCGCAGACTTAAAAGTGTTTATGACGGCATCCATTGATGAACGGGCATCAAGGCGTGGACGAGAACTCGCGAACAAAGGCTACAAGGTTGATCTGAATGGATTGAAGGCGGAGCTGGGACAGCGCGATCGTATGGATACGGAGCGGGATATTTCTCCTTTGCTTCAGGCACCGGATGCGATACTGCTTGATACCACGGCTTTAAACATTGAAGGTGTGGTGGACCGCATACTTACTTTGGCAAGGGGAGGAGAATAAAATGTTTTACAACTTGCTGAAGGTAATACTCATATTACTCTTTAGTACTGTGTTTCGGTGGAAAGTTAGGGGCCGTGAAAATATACCTACTAGCGGTAGAGTAATTATTGCTCCGAACCATTGCAGCAATGCCGACCCGTTGTTAATGGGAGCTGCCACTAACAGGCGCGTTCGCTTTATGGCGAAAGAGGAATTATTTTCCCCGTCCTGGTTTGGAAGTATTATTAATAATTTAGGGGCCATCCCAGTTAAGCGGGGCGTTGGTGATCGTGCTGCCATTCGACTGGCGCTGGATATTTTGCAGGCAGGAAACGCGTTGACATTATTTCCAGAGGGAACGCGCAGCAAAAACGGACGATTAAGTAACGCGCAACATGGGGTTGCCATGATTGCAATCAAAAGTCAGAGCCCAGTTATACCGGTTGCCATTTTAGGAACTTTTCGGTTTTTTCGCAAAGGCAATTGGTTTCCCCGTTTTGAGGTGTATTATGGTAGTCCCATTATACCGCCGGTTTGCGATCATCTTAGTAAAGAAGCAATGGAAGAATTTAGTGAAAAAATAATGTCGGAAATAGCTAAATTACAAAAGGGCTAGTTTCTGCAAAAAAATGAAGGAAGATGCCGTTCATAAGGCAGCTTCTTTCATTTTCTGCAGAAATAATAATCTTAATATTTAGATTGTATGTTAGTATTATTTGAATAGGAGGAATATTATTATGAGTGCAATCATGTTATTAGCGTTGGCAGCATGTATTTTTGTACTAGCTTATCGGTATTACTCTGCTTTTATTGCCACCAAAATACTAATGCTGGATGACCGAAATATAACGCCTGCGGTTAGTTGTAATGACGGGCACGATTATGTACCTACCAACAGGTGGGTAGTATTTGGTCATCATTTCGCTGCCATTGCCGGTGCCGGCCCACTTATAGGTCCTGTACTGGCAACTCAGTATGGTTGGGGGCCAGGCGCTTTTTGGATTATTTTAGGTTCAGTGTTTGCTGGAGCTGTTCACGATTTTATTATCTTATTTGCATCCATACGCCATAAGGGAAAATCGCTGGCGGTAATTGCAAAAAAAGAGGTGGGGTCTGTTACTGGCGCGGCTACCGCAGCAGTGGCTATACTATTTATTATTATTGTTGCACTGGCTGGCTTGGCAATTGCAGTAGTAAATGCTTTGTTTAATAACGCCTGGGGGACGTTTACTATTGCCGCGACAATTCCAATCGCGATTATAATCGGTTTATATATGTTTCGCCTTCGTCCAGGAGCAATTGTATCAGGCTCTATCGCCGGTTTTGTCCTGGTATGCTCGGCCGTATTTTTTGGTCATGATGTGGCTCTTTCTAGTTTTGCCCATTTATTTATGTTTGATAAGAAAACCATTTCTCTTATATTACCCGTCTATGGTTTTGCCGCTGCGGCATTGCCTGTATGGTTACTGCTTGCGCCGCGGGACTACCTCAGCACATATATGAAAATCGGCGTTGTGCTCGCGCTGACTATGGGGATATTCTTCATAAATCCTCAACTGCAAATGCCCTTTACCACCCAATTTATTGCAGGCGGTGGACCAATTATCCCAGGTCCTGTATGGCCATACGTATTTATTACCATTGCATGCGGTGCTATTTCGGGTTTCCATGCATTGATTGGTTCCGGCACAACCTCTAAAATGCTGGAGCATGAAAGTGAAGCGCGCATGGTAGGCTATGGATCGATGCTGACCGAAGGTTTTGTCGCGTTGATGGCACTGGTGGCTGCAGCTACGCTGATACCAGCCGATTATTTTGCCATTAATACAGCGCCTGCGGTATTTAATACGCTACACATGACAGTGGTGCAGCTTCCTGAACTATCAAGACTTGTTGGTATAGATATTGCTGGGCGTCCTGGCGGTGCTGTGTCGCTTGCCGTCGGCATGGCCAATATTTTTTCTGGTTTGCCCGGTATGAGCCATATGATGAACTACTGGTACCAATTTATCATTATGTTTGAAGCTTTATTTATCCTGACTACCATTGATGCAGGTACCCGTGTGGCCCGTTATATTTTACAGGACATATTAGGTAATGTTTATGCTCCGCTAAAACAGACCAACTGGCTACCCGGATCCATATTTGCCAGTGCAGCGGTGTCTGGTGCCTGGGGCTATATAGTTTATACCGGTGATATTGCTTCTATCTGGCCTTTGTTTGGAACAGCTAACCAGCTACTAGCCGTATTGGCGTTGTGTATCGGAACAACGATCATCTTAAAAATTGCGCCCAAGAAGAAGTATTGTCTGGTCACGTTTTTACCGATGGCTTTATTAGCGATAACTGTTATTTCAGCAGCCGTAATGAATATTCAAATGTATCTAAATAACGATAAAATGCTGAACGCTGGCTTAAGCATCATGCTTATAGTCCTTGTAGTAATGACGTTGTTGGATAATTTCAAATTGTGGGCAAAGCTACTTAAAACCGATAAACCGGTAGGTATGAATGATGATCGTGAAATGGTGTATTATCCAATACAGCCACCACACAATCCTCGTATGTAAACCGTAGCAACAGTTTTAGCATAGGTAGAGGACTGAATGGCCTTGCTGCTTTTTTATTCATTTAATTAATATAAGGTCTAGTTACTTTTTTTTCTTAACCCCGCATAAAAGAACAGATACCTTCGGCACAATAAGAACAGGTCCTAAAAAGGATTACAGGGAATAATGGCGAAATAAATATTGAGTTTGTAGACTTTGAGGTGGTAATTTTTTGGAAATAATTTTGGCAGAACAAGCTGGCTTTTGTTATGGAGTTAAGAGGGCAGTTGATTTGGCTGAGCAAGCCGGTACTCATTCCGGCTTTACATATACGCTGGGTCCTATCATTCACAACCCACAAGTGGTAGATCGTCTCCTAAAGCGTGGTATTAAAAAGGTCGACGATCTCGATGAGATACAGGAGGGCACGGTGATATTTCGATCACATGGGGTTGGCCCTCAAATAATAGAAGATGCTCATACCCGACAGCTAACTGTGGTTGATGCGACCTGTCCTTTTGTAAAACGAGCACAAATGGATGCTAAAATGCTGCATGATGCCGGTTACAGCGTTATTATAGTCGGAGAAAAGGACCATCCCGAGGTTCAGTCAATTGTTGCATGGGCTGACGGAGATGCCGTTGTTGTTGCTTCCTTAAACGAGGCACAAGCACTTCCGCCCATGTTGAAAACGGGTATTGTTGCCCAAACCACGTTGGCAGCACGGGACTTTACCGCTATCGTTGAGGCAATCCAGGCCAAATCAGCAGAAGTTAAAGTGTGTGATACTATTTGTAATGCTACTCATGATCGGCTAAGCGCTGCAGAGAGTTTAGCCAAACATGTGGATGTTATGATTGTTGTTGGAGGGAAGCATAGCGCGAACACTACCAGATTGGCACGATTATGCTCGGAGACAGGCACACTTACATATCATGTAGAAATAGCTAAAGAACTAAAACCAGCATGGTTTAAGAACGTGAGACGGGTAGGAATTACAGCCGGTGCATCAACTCCGGACTGGATAATTGAGGAGGTATTCCAGACTATGCAAGATATTGACTTTTCAAAGATGTTTGAAGAATCCTTAAAAGGAATCGACCGGGGCGCTATAGTAACTGGTACTGTAGTACAAGTTGGGCGCGATGAGGTTTTTGTCGACATAGGATATAAATCAGAAGGGATAATACCCCGCAATGAATTATCCGTAGACTCGAATCTTCAGCCCGAAGATATCGTTAAAGTTGGCGACGAGATAGAAGTCTATATTATAAAACAAGAAGGTAAAGACGGGTATCCGCTGCTCTCCAAAAAGCGTGCCGATGCACGTAAGGGATGGGAAAAGATCGAAGAGCTTGCCAAAGCTAACACGATTATAAGTGTAACCGTAATTGAAGTCGTTAAGGGTGGGCTTGTGGTTAATATCAATGGCTTACGGGGTTTTATCCCTGCGTCACAGATTGAGCGCAGGTTTGTCGCTGACTTGTCTGTCTATGTGGGACAGGAATTAAGAGTTCGTATCCTTGAACTTGACCGAAGTAAAAATAAAATCGTTTTATCGCAAAAAGTGGTTTTAGAAGCTGAAGCCAATATCTCAAAGGAACAAACCATGTCTGACATTGTTGAAGGTCAGGTGCGCCAAGGGGTGGTGCGGCGTTTAACCGATTACGGAGCTTTTGTGGATATTGGGGGAATCGAAGGACTGCTGCATGTATCGGAAATGTCCTGGGCGAGAGTAAAAGACCCCGCTATGATCGTTAGTGTCGGAGATGAAATTCCAGTGAAGGTGCTTAAGCTTGATAAGGAAGCAAACAGAATCAGTTTGGGGCTAAAACAAATGCAACCGGACCCATGGGTTGAAGTGATCAATAAATATCAAGTAGGTCAAATTTATCAAGGTAAAATTGTACGGTTGGCCAAATTTGGGGCCTTTGTTGCACTTGAACCTGGGATAGACGGGCTTATTCATATTTCACATCTTGCCAATAGACGCGTACTGCAGCCTGAGGAAGTGGTAACCGTAGGACAAGACGTTAAGGTGAAGGTTATCGATATTAATCCGGCAGAGCATCGTATTGGGCTAAGTATTCGTGAAGCTGAACAGGAGCAAGAAAAGGCGCAATATCGAGCATATATCGATCAGCAGGAAGATACAGATGGTATGGTAGGGGACACTTCAGCAGAGCTTGGCGAAGGACAAGGATAGTATGCAGGGAGAAGCCGCTGGTTTACGCCAATCTCGTAAACTGGATCATATTCGATACTGTTTACAGTCAGAAGACGGTCCTGGTGCTACGGGCTTTGCAGACATATCTTTAATACATAACTGTTTACCCGATTTAGATTTAGCCGCTATTGATCTACAAACCGAGGTGGCTGGGCTCAGGCTTTCTTCGCCAATTATCTTGAATGCGATCACTGGGGGAACCAGTGATGTTACGGAGCTAAATCGTAAGCTGGCCTGCGCAGCACGAACATGTGACATTCCAATGGCGGTAGGCTCGCAGGCAGCCGCTATTCAGGACAGTTCCGTACGCGAATCATTTTCGGTTGTTCGCAAAGAGAACCCAGATGGGATCATCATCGCCAATGTTGGGGCCAATACGTGTCCAGATGCAGTTTTTCTAGCAGTCGATATGATTAAAGCAGATGCGTTGCAAATTCATTTAAATGTGGCTCAGGAATTGACGATGCCGGAGGGAGATCGGAATTTCCAAGGGTATACCAAAAATATAAAACACATAACCCAAGCATTGGCGATTCCGGTTATCGTAAAAGAAGTTGGTTTTGGGATGGCCAGGGAACAAATTGCGGAGTTGTCCAATTTAGGTGTTACCGCCATTGATATTGGAGGTTGTGGGGGAACCAATTTTGCGATGATCGAAACAGCGAGGGGCTCTAAACAAGCCAGCGGTTTTTTAAACGCATGGGGTATTTCTACAGCCTGCAGCATAATTGAGGCACTAGCAGGATCTAAAACAAATGTTGATATAATTGCTTCGGGCGGTGTACGTACCGCTGAGGATATCATTAAAGCTCTGGCGCTTGGATCAAAAGCTGCAGGCATTGCAGCACCCTGTCTGCAGATCTTAATTAACGAAGGACTGGAAGCCCTCACTAGTTTTATACAAAGATTACAATATGAGCTGCGTTGTATAATGCTACTGACCGGTGCAGCTAATATTAAGTCTTTACAGACAAAACCGGTCGTGATAATCGGGAATACAGGTCAATGGCTCCAACTGCGAGGTATTGATCTTACCCAATTTGCACAACGCCCAAACAAGTAATCTCGACAACTAAGAAACGCATGGCTATCGGCCGTGCGCTTTTTTAGTTATATGAGTGCATATACCAATTTTGTTATGGAAAACATAAGTACAGAGATCTATAACAAAAAGGGGTGAGACCTATGTCAAGCATGCCGATCGGCATGATTACGTTAATCATTGTCGCGGTCTTAATTTTCTTTGGTATTGCACAGCGTATTTTGGACCGGATGAGACTAACTGACAAACAGGCATTGGCGTATATCGCCTTAACGATTATTGGCAGTTTTATAAACATACCAGTTATGAGGGGCCCTGTAGAAGTATCTATTAATGTTGGCGGAGCAGTGATGCCCATATTATTAGTTATCTATCTATTGTTCCGGGCTGGTACCGCAAAAGAGCGGTTTAGAGCGATCATGGCCTCGATTGTTGCCGGTGCGGTGGTATCCTTTATTCCGCGTATAACCCCAATTCAAGAGCCCAGCGGGTTTTTCATGGATCCGAGTTACTTTTATGCTATTGTCGCCGGTATTGTAGCTTATGTAGTTGGTCGCTCAAGACGGAGTGCTTTTATCGCCGGTACCATGGGGATTATTATGGGGGATTTTGTACACTTGTTTCAACTATTAAATAGCGGCATTCCAGGCAGGGCCGATATAGGTGGTGCCGGAGCTTTCGATACGACCGTTATTGCTGGCATTGTAGCAGTAATGATTGCAGAACTTGTCGGTGAGACGCGGGAACGACTGCAGGGCGGACCGTCCCAACATCCTGATGAACTCGAAAAAGGGCTCAATACAAAATTTGAAATCAATAGTTCGCAAGAGGGCTTAAACTCGGACGAAAAACAAGAGGCTGGTGATCGCCGTGAATAAGTTATTACGGATAGTCTTAGTAGTACTAACACTGGTCTTATTAACAAATATACCAGTCGATGCCGCTAAAACAAGGATTGGTACTAAACAACTAGAATGGTCAACAATTTTTGATGAGCAGACCAATGCTCCGGTATGGTACACAGGCTGGATGGTTGAGCCAGGCGATGCTTTTATAACGGAAGATAATAAGAAATATGAAGTTGTAAGGGCGGACGGCAATAACGCTTGGGCTAGATATGTTGAAAGCATCCAAATATCAGCATATTTGCCAACAGAAAGGCCTTTTTGGAGTCGATTGGCAGCTAGATTGCCCGGCTATGTTGCGGTACAGGAGCAGCCGCGTAAAATTGCGATTTATCATTCGCATTCCGATGAATCTTATATACCCAGTGATGGAACTGAGAGCAGGGCTGAAGGAGGGGGCGGTATTTACAAGGTTGGTGCCGCGCTAGCTAGTTCACTGCAGGCACAAGGTATACAAGTAACCCAATCACCGGCCAACCATAATCCTCATGATGACAATGCTTATGATCGTTCACGTCGTACCGCGATGACCATGATTTCACAACTGCGCCCTGATGCGATGTTTGATGTACATCGGGATGCAGCTCCTCCCGAGGCTTATAAGGCAAATATAAATGGTCAGGATGTAACCAAAGTGCAGTTAGTTGTTGGTAAATACAACCCGCAAGTTAAGGCCAATGAGGACTTTGCTTTGAAAGTAAAAGCCACCAGTGATCAGAAATATCCTGGGCTTGTTAAAGGGATATTTTATGCTAAAGGTGGAGACTACAACCAGGATTTAAATCCGCGTAATATTTTATTAGAGGTGGGTGCTCATACAAATGATCGGGCTGCAGCAGAGCGCGGCGTAGCGTTAATGGGGAATATCATACCCACTGCAGTTTACGGAGGTGGTGGCGGCGGTGGCGGGACCGCAGCCCCTGCAGGTGCTCCAGCAGCCGTAGCACCGGGAGTCTCCGGGGCAACCAAGGCCATCGGCTGGATTGTCGGGATAGCAGCGATTGGCGGGATCGCGTTTCTAATATTAAGCTCAGGAAGCACCAAAGATGCCGGCGCTAAATGGAACCAATTCTGGAATACGGAATTTGCAAATTTAATTGGACTAAAAAGCAGGCGTAAAAAAAAGAAAGATCCGGGCAAGGAAGATAATTCATGATTGTTGTATATCATTGCTGGGGAGGATCACATTCTTCCGTGACGGCTGCATCTATTCACTTAGGACTTTTACCGACCGACCATATTCCGAGCAAGGAAGAGTTTTTAGAACTCGGTTTCTACGATCGGCAGTGGAATGTTGATCACGGTAAAATCTTTGAACTTGGTATTGATGAATATGGTAACCAAATTTGTTTCATGGGGCGAGAATTTTCGGGAGAAATCATTGAACGGGCCATAAAAGGCATCGGGCTAATTTACGGGATTGCTCCTCAAGAAATTAAATTTGTAGATGCTATGCCTTGTGTAAATCTAGTGATGATGCTCGGAGGGTCCGTATCCCGGGCCCTCCATCTTATTGCGATTGGCAGGCCGGTCGTGATTAAAGGCACACAGCAATGTTACAGCAAAATTGTGCAGTTGGTAGCGGGTGTAAAGGGAGAATTTGCAGGAATGACGGGGACTTAAAATATGAAAATCTTTTACCATTGTTATGCTGGTGCCCACTCTTCGGTAGTGGCTTCAGCTTTACACTGTGGCAGGCTTCCGCTAGAACGTGTACCTGATTTAGATGAAATTATGGCTGTGCCCTATTTTGATCAGACGACTTCGGCTTTAATAGGTACCCCTTACTTAATGGGTTATGACGAATATAAAAACGAGGTGTATTTTATTGGTATGCGTAGAAGCTCTGAGCTTGTAAAACGGGCCATTTACAGTTTTTTGAATTTGTGTCAAATCCCTCAGGAACAGGCCCGGTTTATTGACGCCTTACACGTCATCAATTTTTCTACAAAGATTGGCGGGGGGTTATCCAGACGCTTAGGATGTATAAGACCTGGAAGATGGTTGTCCGCCTGGGGAGTGCAACGCTGTTATCCTGATATAGTGGAGTTAGTAAACAAGGTAAAAATTGACCTAAGAGAAGCTTAACACAAGTAAAAGACCAGATGGGCCAACCATCCGGTTTTTTCGCATATGCCTTTGTCAATAATTTACTATTTAGTTGAGTTTTCCAGTAGATTGGGCTATAATGAATGATCATGGAAAGTGATATGGTGGTGAACAAATGCCCATAAAATCTAAAGCACTTATCGAAGTTGTGGAGTTCGATAGTATCGCCGCAGAAATAGGGGTACAACCCGGTGATGAGATTGTATCCATAAATGGAGAAAAGTTAAAAGACTTAATAGACTATCAGTTTGCGGTGGCAGATGAAGAAGTCAATATCGTATTCAGACGTCCAAGCGGTGAGGAATGGACCGCAGAGATTGAAAAAGAATTTGATGATGACTTGGGTATTGGTTTTGAAAGTGCCGTATTTGACGGAATTATGCCCTGTCATAATGCTTGTGTGTTTTGTTTTGTGGATCAGATGCCCCCGGGTATGCGTGATACATTGTATGTTAAAGATGATGACTACCGGCTATCCTTTTTATATGGCAATTTTATTACCCTAACTAATTTAGCAGAAGAAGACTTCCAAAGGATTATTAGATTGCATCTAAGCCCATTATATATATCTGTACATACTACCGATCCGGTTTTACGGGAAGGGATACTGGGACAGCCTCATGCCGCACATATTATGGTGGCTTTAAAGCGTTTAATTGACGCCGGTATAGAGCTCCATACTCAAATCGTTTTATGTCCGATGCTTAATGATCAGGATCACTTGGATAGAACGATTGCGGAACTTAGTGGTCTAGGAACTGGAGTGCTCTCTATTGCGATTGTTCCAGTTGGATTAACCGATTATCGGAACAACCTATACCCATTACGAGGGTTTACACAGGAAGAAGCCTCTGATGTGGTTCAACAAATTGAGACATGGCAGCAAAAGTTTATGGGTGAGCTCGGTCAGGCTCTAGTTTATGTAGCCGATGAGTTTTACTTGGTAGCAGGTTTGGAAATTCCCGCATATGAACTTTATGGAGATTTCCCCCAGCTTGAAAACGGAGTTGGGCTAACTCGGTTGTTCATGCAGAATTGGGAAGTGGCCCTACACGACGTTCCCCGTGAAATTTCCCAACCGCGTAAAGTTACCCTTGTTGGCGGAGTTTCAAGTGCCCGTGTGGTGCAACCGCTGTTGGAAATGTTAAATATTAAAAAACTAGTCACTCAATTCGTGACTGTAACCAATAACTTTTTTGGAAATGGTGTAACTGTGAGCGGCTTGCTTACAGGCCGGGATATTATAACAGCCTTGCAAGATATCGAGCTGGGAGATGTGGTGATCATTCCGGGGAGTACCTTGAAACAAGGATCAGAAGTCTTTTTAGATGACTTGACCGTCACGGACGTCGCTAGGGAGCTTCAAGTACCAGTCCAAATTGCCTATGGCCCCGAAGAGTTATTGGACATCATCATAGGGATTTAAAAGCCTGCTTGAAAAGATGTAGCAGCAAGACACAGATGCGTTTTTTAGCTGGCTGATAGCGGAGGAATAACAATGGATAAACAAGGTTTAATACAGCTATATACCGGCAATGGGAAGGGTAAAACAACGGCTGCTTTTGGATTGGCCCTGCGGGCACTTGGGCATGGCTGGCGAGTTACGATCCTCCAATTTATGAAGGGTGATGCCAAATATGGAGAGGTATGCTCAATGGCATTGTTTCCGAATTGTCAGATCATGAGGTTCGGCAGAGACACGTTTGTGGATTATAATAACCCTGATCCTGCTGATTTGGAATTGGCGAAACAGGGGTTTGAGGTGCTTGAAAATATCTTTACTGAAAATAGCTGTGACCTATTAATATTAGATGAAATAAACGTGGCCCTTGCGCTAAAACTTCTGCCGGAAGAAGAGGTTGTCACACTTCTTACTAAGCGCCCCCCTAATATGGAAGTTGTGTTAACCGGTCGATATGCACCGCAGTCTATACAGCAATGTGCGGATTTGATCACAGAAATGCAGCCCCTCAAACATCCCTTCGAAACTGGGATACCTGCCCGTGAAGGTATTGAATTTTAAAACTAAGACAAAAATTGATGTTATATAAAGAAAAGGTGATATTAGATGAGTAAACCTATTGTAGCAATAGTTGGTCGCCCTAATGTGGGAAAATCTACGATATTTAACAGGCTGGCAGGACAAAGAATGGCGATTGTCGAAGATCAGCCTGGTGTAACCAGAGATCGATTGTACATGGAAGCTGAATGGCTGAGCCATCGGTTTACAATCGTCGATACCGGGGGTATCGAGGCTGATCCGCAGGATGAGATCATGACTGCCATGAGACATCAAGCGGAGCTAGCCATTGAGGAAGCAGATGTGATTTTGTTTGTTGTGGACGGGAAACAAGGTATAACTGATGCTGATAAAGAAGTGGGAAAGATGCTAAGGTTAACTAAAAAACCGGTGCTTTTAGTTGTTAACAAGGTCGACAACAGGGCGGCGGAAAACGAATTATTTGAATTTTATGCATTGGGGTTAGGCGATCCTATGCCTATTTCCGCAGTCCATGGATTAGGAACCGGCGATCTGCTCGATGAAGTTGTAGGTCACTTTCCCAAAGATGAACCAGAAGAGTATGATGAAGATATAATTAAAGTCGCGATTATAGGTCGGCCCAATGTGGGCAAGTCATCACTAACAAATGCAATGCTTGGTCAGGAACGGATGATTGTAAGCGACGTTGCTGGTACAACCAGAGACGCAATCGATTCATTGCTAGCTCTTCATGATGGAACCCGTTTAATGATTATAGATACCGCTGGCATGCGGCGCAAAGCCAGAATAGACCTCCCGGTGGAACGTTTTAGTGTCATGCGCGCATTACGTGCAGTGGATCGTTCTGATGTGGTCTTGATGATTATCGACGCTACCCAAGGGGTAACAGAGCAAGATAAAAAGATCGTTGGCTATGGTCATGACAATGGCAAAGGAATTGTGATCGTGGTTAATAAGTGGGATCTAATCGAAAAAGATGAAAAAACAGTGAATATATTTACCAAAACGATTCGGGAAGAATTGGGTTTTTTACAATACGCCCCCATCATATTCATATCGGCGAAAACCAAACAACGTGTACACAGACTCGGCGATGTAATAAAATATGTTGCTGAGCAGCATGCGATGCGGGTTTCAACAGGCGTATTAAATTCACTGGTGGAAGAAGTAATGCTGATCAATCCGCCTCCATCTGATAAAGGGAGACGTTTGAAAATTTATTTCGCCACCCAGCCATCTGTAAAGCCGCCAACCTTTGTGTTGTTTGTAAATCATGCCGATTTAATGCATTTTTCTTACTTGAGATATCTGGAAAACAAGTTTAGGGAATCCTTCGGATTTGAAGGCACACCAATCCGATTAATCGTACGGGAACGTGAAGAAAAATAGTTATGTATATGTGGCAGAGGAGGTATTTTCGTGACATATTTAATGGTGATCTTTGCCGCATATCTGGCCGGTTCCATACCAAGCGCCATCATTGTTGGTAAGCTATGGAAAGGCATTGATGTTCGTCAGCATGGTAGTGGGAATATAGGTGCTACCAATGTTTTTCGTGTATTGGGAGCCGGCCCGGGGGCAGTTGTTTTATGTTTAGACGCATTAAAGGGCGTGATCGGCGTGTATTTTGGTATGGTTTGGCTAGGCGGGGGTTGGGGCCCTGTGCTTGGTGGGTTGATTGCTGTCGCTGGGCATAACTGGCCGATATGGCTAAGTTTTAAAGGCGGACGGGGTGTGGCGACCGGATTAGGTGTAATCCTAATGCTGGTCCCTAAGATTACTGTAATTGTGACTTGCGTTTTTGCACTTGTTGTATATTTTACACGATATGTTTCGCTCGGCTCCATCATCGCTGCGCTCTCCGTGCCATTATTAATGCTGTTGTTTCATGAAACCCTGCCGGTTTTGATTTTTGGATTAGTGGCATCATCCTTTGTGGTTATTCGACATCGCGCGAACATCGGCCGTCTGCTGAATGGTACCGAATTAAAAATATCCTGGGGGAAAGAGTCCTCAAGTGATGCAGAAAAGAGGTGAACCCGTGTATAACATCGGTGTATTTGGTGCAGGTAGTTGGGGAACTGCCATTGCTATTTTATTAGCGCAGAAGGGCTTTGGGGTTAGACTATGGGCCAGAACATCCAGTGCTGCTGCCCATATGCAGGAAGTACGGGAAAACGTTAAATATTTACCGGGAGTCAGTTTCCCACAATCTTTAGTAGTGACCAGCGATCTTGACATTGCGACACGGGAACTTGCGGTGGCTGTCATTGTAACACCAAGTCATGGTGTGCGGGGGTTAATAAAAAATCTGCTGCCGTATATTTCGAAAGATACTTATCTTGTATCCGCAGCCAAAGGACTGGAAGTTGATTCTTTATTACGGATGTCCCAGGTAATTGCCTCGGAACTTCCGTTTGCTGATGATCGACTGGCGGTTTTATCCGGTCCGAACCACGCTGAAGAAGTTAGTCGCGGTATTCCAACGACTACGGTTGTTGCTGCCCGCCGCAGAGAAACCGCCGAATTCCTGCAGGATATCTTTATGGCGCCCATCTTTCGCGTATACACAAACCCAGATGTGGTTGGGGTAGAAATCGGGGGGGCATTAAAAAATATTATTGCCTTAGGCGCAGGTATATCTGATGGATTAAATTTTGGGGATAATTCCAAGGCTGCTCTGATGACGAGGGGGTTAGCGGAAATCACTCGTCTTGGAGTGGCCATGGGTGCTCGCCCCCAAACCTTTGCTGGGTTATCTGGTCTTGGCGACCTAGTTGTTACTTGCACCAGCATGCACAGCCGTAACCGTAGAGCCGGAATTGCGATCGGCCAAGGTAAAACGAGGGAAGAAGTGGTTTTAAACACCGGTATGGTAGTTGAAGGTATACGTACTACCAAGGCAGCATATTATCTGGCCCGGACTTATGGCGTAAACATGCCTATTGCCGAGCAAATGTATAAGATATTATACGAGGGGAAGAGTCCCCGCGAAGCGGTAACAGATTTAATGCTCCGCGGTAAAACCCATGAATCTGAAGAAGTAGTAAACAATGATCTGACTTGGTAGAACCTAAGCAAGAGTGATCTGAGAGGTAATTTGAAGTAGGTGATACTCCTTTGCTATTAAAAAAATTAGAAGCATATGGCTTTAAATCGTTCGCTGACCGATTGGAATTGGAATTTGGCCCGGGTATAACTGCGGTTGTTGGCCCAAATGGGAGCGGCAAAAGCAATATTACCGAGGCGATCCGTTGGGTCCTGGGGGAACAAAGCGCAAAAAACCTCAGGGGTGTCAGGATGGAAGATATCATTTTCGTGGGCAGTGAACGTAGAAAGCCGTTAGGCATCGCTGAAGTCTCGCTTACATTGGATAATAGCAGCCATAAATTACCCATCGATTTTACTGAAGTCACTATCACACGCCGGGTTTTTCGTTCGGGGGAAAGCGAGTTTTTTATCAACAAGGTCCCCTGCCGGTTAAAAGATATTTATGAATTATTCTCCGATACGGGACTTGGCCGAGAGGCTTTTTCCGTGATAGGACAAAATCAGGTAGACGAAATCCTGAATAGTCGTCCCGAAGACCGTCGCACAGTTTTTGAAGAAGCGGCTGGCATTACAAAATTTAAAAACAGAAAACGGGAATCTATTCGCAGACTGGAAGAAACACAACATAATCTGCTCCGAATACGCGATATACTTGGAGAACTGGAAAGCCAACTGGGACCGTTATCAGAAGCGTCGGCTAAGGCAGAAGCATATTTAGTTTGCGAACAGCGGTACAAGCAGTTGGATACTGAACTACTGGTACATAAAACCAAAGTGTTGGAAACGAATCTAGAGAGTATTCAATTACAATACTCAGAATACGAAGATAAGTTGGCAAGCCTAAATGTCCAACTAGCTAAATACGAAGTCGAACGTGAAAATGCACAACTAGACTTGGCAAAACTAGAGGATATCTGCCAGGGTTTTGAAGATCAAATACAACGTTTGAACCAAACGTGTCAGCAGCTTGATAGTAGTATGTTATTGTTACAGGAAAAGATCAAGCATAACCAGGAGAAGCAGTGTCGTCTGCAAACTGAGGTAGCTGATAATGAAGTCAAACTAAATAATACGCAGCAGGAGACGGAACGGGAGCAGTCCCAGCTTGTGGACATACGGGCTAGGATGTCCGAACAACAACAGGCCGTGGCCATTAATGAACAAAAGGCGATGGAACTCGAGTATCGCATTAAAGAACGCGATGCTCAAATTAATCATTCTAAAGATGTGGTTATGGAGCGCATGCAATCTTTGGGTAAAATGCGTAATGCATTACATAGTGCTCAAACCGAAGCAGAAGTAGCGGAACGTAGTCTTGAAAAACTACAAAAGGAAATAGCTGATAATCTGAACTTACAACAAAACACAGCTCTCCTGCAAGCAGGCTGTAATGAAAAAAGGGCTCGGTTGCATGCTGCTTTGGAACAGGTTACTGCTGAAATGCAGCACGGAAATAAGAAATTCGAAGATTTCACGCGGAAACTTCAACAAATAAACGTTACCGGCGACATGGTGCAGCAGAAACTAAATGGCTTAATTTCCCGGCACCATGTCTTGTCTGAAATGCAAAGAGATTTTGAAGGATATGGGCGTGGTGTTAAGACAGTTATGTCGCATCGGTCGGCAAAATGGACTGGCAATATTTGTGGTGTAATTGCTGATTTATTAGATGTTCCGGAAGTATATGCCCAAGCAATTGAAGTTGCTTTAGGTGGTGCGGTGCAAAATATCGTTACGGAGGATACGCATACGGCCAAAGCGGCAATTGCTTATCTGAAATCAACCAATCAGGGACGGGCTACTTTTTTACCAATTGATGTTATGCGGGATAACCCCGCCCGTGATTATGAAATTACTGCTGCCAAAAGCCCAGGTTCTCGGGGTTTGGCAGTTGATCTGGTATCATTCGATCCTAAATATATGCGTGTGATGAAATCATTACTTGGACGTACTATCATTGCTGAAAACATGGATGCGGCACTTGAAATAGCTCGTAAGTCGGCTTTTCGCTCCCGTATCGTCACCCTGGAGGGAGATATCATCAACCCAGGTGGTTCCATGACCGGGGGTAGCCGGAACACCAAAGGCGTTAATCTGTTAGGCAGGTCCAGGGAACTAACCGAGCTTCAACAAAGTATTGATACAACTCAAACGGAATGGGAGCTCAATCGTCAGGCATATGCTGAACTTAATCAGTCTATCAAGGAAATTGGTATCCATATACAAAACCTGCAAACGCAAAAACAGCAAATTCAAATTGAATTAGCGGGTGAAGAGAAGGAACTGGCACAGCTTGTGCAAGAATTAAATAGGCACCAGAAAATGCACCAGGTCTTAATTTTGGAATCTGAGGGACAACGTAGCATAAAGGTTGACGCACTAACTAAGATTAGTAACCTGGACTCAGAGATTAGCGCTATGGAGCATACCGAGCGTGATAACAAAGCGACTGTGGAGGTTTATCAAGCAGAAATAGAGCACCAGAGATCACTGTACCAAGCCTTAATGAACGACATAACAGAACTAAAAATACGCCTTGCGTCTACAGAACAAGAAGAGGTTGCAGCCGGTCGGATCTTAGAACGGATACAACAGGAACGGCAGGTGTATCTGGCTGATAAGCAAAATAAGCTTCAGGAGCGTTCGGATACCGCCGCAGACTTGCAAGCGCTTACCGTAGAATTACAGCAATTATCTGTGAGTAAGACTGACATAGAAGTCCAGCATGAGGTTCGGTCAGCTAGCCTGCAGCAATCGAAAACTGAACGTTATCGCATGCTGTCTGAAACGACTCAACTAGATAAAAGCATCCGCGACATCCGGCGTAAAAGTCAGGAGTTACAGTCGAAGTGTCACGACCTGCAGCTGAGTAAAGCCCGGTTTCAGTTTGATTACGAAAATAATCGCCAACAGTTATTTGATACCTATGATTTAAACTGGGGGATTGCTCGGCAGACTTATATAATAATGATGGACGTGGAAACTGCCGCTCAGGAATTGGCCCAGTGTCGTGAGGACATGAGATCAATGGGGACGGTGAATGTGGCTGCGATTGAAGAATATAAAAAGATTTCCGAGCGATTCGATTTTTTAAATAAACAAGCCGTGGATTTGGAAGAGGCCCAAACAGCACTACGAGGGGTCATCACGGAAATGGATATTACGATGCGGAAACAATTTTTGACAGCTTTCCATGCTATCGATAGAGAATTTATGACCGTATTTGGAGAATTGTTTGGGGGCGGATTCGCTGAATTACAACTAATTGATAAGGAAAATGTCTTAGAATCCGGGATTGAAATTGTTGCTCAACCTCCCGGCAAAAAGCTGCAGCAACTCTCTCTCTTATCCGGTGGTGAAAGGGCATTGACCGTAATTGCCTTACTCTTCTCTATTCTGAGGGTGCGACCAACTCCATTCTGTGTAGTAGACGAGATAGACGCAGCCTTGGACGAGGCAAACGTCACGCGTTTTGCTCAGTTTTTAAGTAACCTTGCAAAATATAGTCAATTTGTGGTCATTACACACCGTAAAACGACGATGGAATATGCGAATGTCATGCACGGTATCACAATGGAAGAAGAGGGAGTATCGAAATTAATTTCTGTAAAGTTTGCGGAGCAAGCAAGCTAACTACGATGTATTTGTGGTCTCCTGTGGTTATGCTATACCTGTAGCATAAAGCACAGGAGGCTTTTTCATGAACGTATCAGGAATTTGTCGCTCGATAGTTGAGGACTTAAAAGCACGGACGGTAGAATTGAGTCAGGGACGTGCTGCAGGGTGTATCGGATTAGTTAACGAACAAGGATATGTTAGCCAGCGAATGAATATTGTCGATGGTGGCGTAACCAGTCTACCCCTTAGGAAGATATTAAGCACAGTAGCTTCAATTAGCGGTCTCTCCTTACTTGAAGCTATAAACCTGCTACCGCCCAATGCTGTATTTATTTCAACTCAACCGGGGCATACCGGACTGATAACCGGTATTGGCGTTGTAGATATGCTGCATATGCCCATGGTTAACATTGGTGTTAAGGGAGACGAGGTCTGCGGAGTAGGCATATCCTTTCCCGAAAAGCATTTTTTCAATCTGGCCACCGAATCGGAAATGATTGAGCTTGAAACATTACGAGCCAAAACCATCGATGAAGAAAAGGCCATTATCCGGCGTGCTGCCCAATTGAACCTACAATATCTGGATGTTGGCCATGAGTTAGCGGTTGTTAATGAACCTATTTCTGATAATAAAGACTCCATTGAAAAATCGAATTGGCGACTGCCCCGTATCAAGATTTACTCCATTAGTGCAGATATAGCTGACAAGCTGGTAGCGACCTCCCAAAAAGTAGGACAGGGAGTGGAGGTTGCAACAATCGGCGAAGTAGACGCAACTGGTCATGTTACCGGTAAAGGGGAAATTGTCATTGGTGGTATGGGGGCCGTTCCTCCGCGCTTACTGGCTTCAAGTGTGTGTGTTGTGAAGAATAAATCACTCTACGAGATTTGGCTGCATGATATACCTGCTAACGCAGTGATCCTGCATACTCATCCAGGAGGCACCGGTGTAATGCATGCCGGAGATGCTTCGGCAGGTCCTTATACCTGGGGTCGACCGATTATTGCTATCGGGCATGACAAAGAAGGTAGAATCAGGGGGGCAACTGTGATTGAACTCAATGACGCGCTGATTGAGTTAGGAGATGAAAGTGAAGAACTGGATTGTGCGTTTTTTTCGGCCCAAACGCCACAGGAGGAAGCAAACATCCGTAATCTGATGTTTGGTGTATCGCAACAATATACAAATTTATGTAATCCGATTGAGATAAAGTAATAGCTGTGTTAAAATATATTTGTATGGTTAGGCGCAAACACCTAACCTTTTTTTCATACGACCAGAAAGAATTTATAGGAGGATTTATGGGTTTTTTTGACAAGATTAAAGAAACGTTGGGGTTTGATAAACTTAAAGACGGTTTAGCTAAAACCAGAAATGCTTTTACTGAGAAAGTAGCGCAGATTATTTCCACTTCTACTAAAATTGATGAAACTATGTTGGAAGAGCTGGAAGAGGCGATGATTCAAGCCGACATTGGTGTAAACACAACTAACCGTATTATCAATGATATCCGTAAGGCCGTAAAAAGGGAGCAAATAGAGTCTCCTGGCGCATTATACGGTTTGTTAGCTCAGAAGGTGGCCGATCTTCTCGGGCGAGATGTCAAACCGCTTAACCTGGCTCCTATAGGACCGACAGTTATTTTGGTAGTTGGAGTTAACGGTGTTGGTAAAACAACCACTATTGGTAAACTTGCCCATCAGATGCGGCAGGAAGGCCGGAGCGTACTGTTGGCTGCGGGTGATACGTTCAGGGCGGCCGCGATAGACCAACTGGAGATTTGGGGGCAACGGGTCGGGGTCGAGGTTATAAAACATAGTGAAGGATCGGACCCGGCGGCGGTTGCTTTTGATGCTGTTCAAGCTGCCAAGGCCCGCAAAACGGATATATTAATTATTGATACTGCCGGACGTTTGCATAATAAAGCTAACTTGATGGAGGAACTGAGAAAAGTGAAGCGGGTGATTGCCCGTGAACTTCCCTCAGCCCCCCATGAGGTTCTGCTGGTGCTTGATGCAACCACCGGACAAAATGCAATCAGTCAGGCCCGTACTTTTCAAGAAGTTGCCGGTGTAACCGGTGTCGCACTAACCAAGCTGGATGGAACGGCAAAAGGCGGTGTGGTGTTGACGATTAGTGCGGAGCTGTCGATACCTGTAAAATTAATTGGCATCGGCGAAGGATTACAAGATCTGCGTTTATTTGTGCCGGAAGATTTTGCGGCAGCACTTTTTAATATTGACAAGGAATAATACTTGACAATCAACTGAAATTTGATACAATAGAGCATAAGTCAAGGAATAATACTTGTCGGCGTAAAGGGTTGAGTTTGTGATTGAGAAAGTTGAACGTATTGCATGGCTGCTGGATTTTTATGGACCACTACTAACAGATAAGCAGCAGCAGTGCATGAATTTACACTATAACCAGGATATGTCTTTAGGTGAAATAGCTGCCCTGTTTAACGTCAGTCGCCAAGCGGTGCATGATCTTTTGCGAAGGTCGGAGCTTTTACTGGTAGAATACGAAGAGCGGCTAAAGTTGTTTGATCGCTTCCAGCAGAATCGAGATCAGCTTGACACTATTTTAGAACATACGGTGGCATTACAAGCTAAAATTAATAAATCGCCGCATACAGAATTTAGCGCAGAAATGGAAACAATCCGTGGTATGCTTGAAATAATTATAGAGCAGCAGTGATAAAATGAAGGGAGGGATATCGCCGTGATATTTGAAGGCTTGGCGGAGAAACTCCAGCAGACCTTTCGAAAGCTACGTGGACGGGGAAAATTAACCGAAGCCGATGTGTCAGAAGCTCTTCGGGAAGTACGGATGGCGCTTCTGGAAGCCGATGTTAATTTCAAAGTCGTAAAAGATTTTGTATCTCGTGTGAAGGAACGTGCAGTTGGGCATGATGTACTGGGGAGCCTAACACCCGGGCAGCAAGTAATTAAGATCGTCAATGACGAATTGGCAGCATTGATGGGTGGGACTCAAAGTCGTATCACTGTCGCCAACAATCCACCAACCATAATCATGCTTGTGGGACTGCAGGGCGCTGGAAAAACAACTACCGCAGGTAAGTTAGCCAACCTGCTTAAAAAACAAAATAGACGGCCATTACTGGTGGCAGCTGACGTTTATCGTCCGGCTGCTATAAAGCAATTGCAAGTGTTGGGCGAGCAATTGGACATGCCCGTGTTTACAATTGTAGGAAGCCAGGAACCGGTAGTGATAGCCCGTGAAGCGACGCATGAAGCAATCATGAAGGGTCGGGATGTTGTCATCATCGATACGGCCGGACGCCTGCATATCAATGAAGAATTGATGGCCGAATTGAAGAACATCAAGCAAAGTGTCCGTCCCCATGAAATTCTGTTAGTTGTGGATGCGATGACCGGTCAGGATGCCGTAACAGTTGCCGAACATTTTGATAAAGGACTAGGCATTGATGGAGTTATCCTCACGAAATTAGATGGTGATGCCCGGGGTGGGGCTGCATTGTCCATTAAAGCGGTCACCGGTAAACCAATTAAATTTGCGGGTATGGGCGAAAAGCTTGATGCATTGGAGCCTTTCCACCCCGACCGTATGGCATCACGCATTTTAGGAATGGGTGACGTGCTAAGCCTGATTGAAAAGGCTGAGCAATCAATAGATTTTGAACAGGCAAAGGCTCTTGAAAAGAAAATGCGCACTGAAGAATTTACTTTAGAAGAATTCTTGGAGCAAATGCACCAAGTGCGTAAATTAGGTCCCCTAGATCAGCTTCTAGGTATGATACCTGGCATGGGTAACATGAAAAAGATGCAAGGCGTGGAAGTAAGTGAAAAAGAAATGAAGCGGGTTGAAGCTATCATTCTCTCCATGACCAAAAAAGAACGCCGTAACCCCAATATTATTGATGGTAGCAGGCGCAAACGTATAGCCTCAGGCAGCGGTACCCAGGTACAGGACGTAAACCGTTTACTAAAGCAATTCACAGAAGTGAAGAAAATGATGAAACAAATTCAAGGCATGCAGAAATCGGGTAAAAAAGGCCGTTTTAAAATGCCCTTTATGCCACAGTAATCATGTATTGGATCATGTAAAGGAGGTGAAACTAAATGGCAGTAAAAATTCGTTTAATGCGTATGGGAGCTAAGAAACATCCTTTCTATCGCGTTGTAGTGGCTGATGCCCGTGCTCCGCGTGATGGTCGTTTTATCGATAACATCGGTACCTATGACTCCACAAGACAACCAGCTGTTGTCAGTATCGACGAGGAAAAAGCGTTGGAGTGGATGCAAAAAGGTGCTCAACCGACTGACACCGTCCGCGCTTTATTTAGTAAAAAAGGTATTATGAAGAAGCTCAGCGAAATCAAGAATACCAAAAAAGAGGCGTAAATCTAGGGGGGACAGAAGATGCGGGAACTAGTTGAAACAATTGCAAAGGCTCTTGTTGATTACCCGGATCAAGTTGCCATTAAGACTGTGGAGGGTCAAAAGTCCATGGTTTTTGAATTGACCGTTGCGCCTGAAGATATGGGTAAAGTTATTGGCAAACAGGGGCGGATTGCAAAGGCTATCCGCACCGTTGTCAAAGCTGCTGCCACGAAAGAAGGCAAAAAGATTTCCGTGGAAATTATTTAACGGGGTGCAAATATGGAGCAAATTACCCTTAAGATTCCGATTGCGATCAAAGCGAAAGTTACCGATGAACTAAAAAAACGTTTAGCAGCTGATTTACAGGAAACTGTCCATAAAATTGATAACGAATTGCAGCAGATTGATTTCCAAGCCAAACGCATCATGGCGGAACAGGCGAAAGTTGATCCGCAGGGATTAGTAGCCATTCGGCAACAGGTTGATGCTGAAAAACAAAAACGTTTGGAAGCCAAGACGCAGTATTTGGAACGTATCAAAGAGGCAGCACAACTGGAAATAGGTGCTGAAATTGTGCAAGGCCAGATAGATGGCGTTTTTACCTTAAAGCCTGGGGATAATTTACATGCGGTAATGGGTACCGAAATACTTTTGCAAGATGGAATAATCCTTGCCATCCGTTCATAATGGGTGGTGATTCCGTGGCTAAACGGGTAGTAATTGGAAAAATCCTTACTCCCCACGGAGTAAAGGGAGAGTTTCGCGTATTACCGTTGACTGATTTCCCCGAGCGTTTTAAAATTTTAAAACAAGCCTATTTACAGGATGGCCGGCCGGTTACGATCGAGTCTGCCCGTCCCCACAAACAATTCTTTCTCTTAAAGCTAGTTGGGTTTGATTCGATAGAGGCTGTATCTGTTCTGCATAATCTTACATTAGAAGTTGAACGTGATGCTGCTGTAGCTTTGCCGCCTGGACATTTCTATGTCTTCGACATTATTGGTATGCACGTATATAGCGAAACTGGCGAAACACTAGGCATCATCGTCGATGTGTTGGAGACAGGGAGCAATGATGTGTACGTGATAGACCAAATCGCGGATGGCGCAGTGAAAAAGCCTCAAATACTTATCCCTGCACTTAAAGAAGTTGTACTTGAGATTGATGTGGCGGCAAAAAAAATGACCGTTCGTTTGCCGGAAGGGTTGATTTAGTACATGCGTATTGATATACTCTCTATCTTTCCCGATATGTTTGCACCAATGTCTCTGAGTATTTTAAAAAGAGCACGGGAAAATGAAATTTTATCTATCCATGTATACAACCCCAGGGACTTCACTACGGACAAACATAAGGTTGTTGATGATACTCCTTTTGGCGGCGGTTCAGGAATGGTGATGAAGCCTGATCCGTTATTTGCTGCAATTGAGCATGTACGTGCCATAACACCGGATACAAAACCTTATATTGTAATGATGTGCCCCAGGGGCCGCACGTTTACACAGGCGCTAGCCTTAGAACTTGCAGCCAAACCACATTTGGTTTTTGTATGCGGTCACTATGAGGGCATTGATGATCGCATCCGGCAGCACGCAGTCGACGAGGAAATATCCATCGGAGACTATGTGTTAACCGGTGGAGAATTACCCGCAATGGTGATAATAGATGCCGTTGCTCGGTTACTGCCCGGTGTTTTGGGGGCGACTGATGCAGCGAGTGGTGATTCATTTTACAGCGGACTGCTTGAATACCCTCAATATACACGCCCGAGAGAGTTTAACGGGTGGGAAGTACCAGCGGTGCTCTTGTCTGGAGATCATGCTAAAATTGAGCGATGGCGCAGGAAAGAAGCCTTGCGGTTCACCTTGCTCAGACGTCCTGATTTATTGGATACGGCAGATTTAAGCAAAGAGGATCTGAAACTACTGCACCAAATAAGAAGTGAATTAGAGCAAGGAGATTGAATTCATGGCATCAAGAGTATATCTAGCACTGTTACACCATCCCGTTTATAATAAACGAGGCGACGTTATTACTACTTCCATTACAAATCTTGATATCCATGATATTGCTCGAAGTTCGCGTACTTATGATATCGAAAAATTATATTTTATTCATCCTGCCGAGGCGCAGCAACGCTTGGCTGGTGATATACTCAGTTATTGGCAGCATGGATATGGTGCAACATATAATGCTGATCGTAAAGAAGCTTTGTCAATTGTGCACATTAAAAACACGCTGGCCGACGCCGTAGCAGAAATCAGCTCAGTTTGCGGTAAAGCTCCCATCATTGCCACCACGGATGCCCGAACTTTTCCTAACACGGTTACGTATCGGCAGTTTCGTATGGAAATGGAGCAGGCTGACTCCCCTTATCTCGTCCTTTTTGGCACCGGATGGGGTATCGAACGTGAGCTGATGCAGAGCTTTGATTATATTCTAGAACCAATCATGGGCCGGGGTGATTATAATCATCTTTCGGTTCGTGCTGCCGCCGCCATTATTTTGGATCGCTTGTTAGGACAAAAGTGGTGGTAACGGAAATAATCTGATACAATACTGGCAGACACTTTTCTTGATTTTGGATATTGTATCTGTTATACTTATTTTATGTAAAAACGGGCGGTCCGCTACCGAAGAGTCGGTTATGAACGTCTATGTGGAAGGAGGGGCAAAAATGGATGTAATTAAAATGCTGGAACAAGAGCAATTACGTAGCGATATTCCTGAATTTCGCCCTGGTGATACTGTAAAAGTACACGTAAAGGTTGTGGAAGGAACCCGCGAACGTATTCAGGTTTTTGAAGGCGTTGTTATCGATCGCAAAAGCGGCGGTGTTCGTGAAAATTTCACAGTGCGTCGCGTATCATATGGTATTGGTGTAGAAAGAACTTTCCCGGTTCATTCTCCCCGCGTTGAAAAGATTGATGTAGTACGTCGCGGTATTGTACGTAGAGCTAAGTTATATTATCTGCGGAACCTTACCGGTAAACGGGCTCGTATTAAAGAAAGAAGATAGCAAGCAGGGACTGGTAGCAGTCCCTTTTTGTTCTTAATGAGGTGAACTAACATGGACTTTAACTGGAAAGAAGAACTAAAAGACTGGACTATCTCGATTATCGTAGCCGTTGCTCTCGCCTTTTTAATTCGTACATTTATCGTAGAATTATATATGGTTGACGGCCCATCAATGCGTCCTACTTTAGTTCATGGCGAGCGTTTGGTTGTTAATAAATTTATTTATCGGTTTGAGCAGCCCACCAAAGGCGATATCGTTGTATTTCGCTTTCCCAAAGATCCCAGCAGGGATTTTATTAAAAGGGTAATTGCAACGGGTGGCGATACTATTGAAATTAAAGATGGGCATGTTTATGTAAATGGACAAATGCTCAATGAACCATATATATTAGAGAAATCCCGGGGCTCCTATCCTCTATCCTCGGTACCGATGGGAACCATATTTGTGATGGGTGATAATCGTAACAACAGTGAAGACAGCCGTTTTTCGGATGTCGGATTTGTTCCCTTAAACCTGCTCAAAGGCAAAGCTATTATGGTATTTTGGCCGCTAAGTAACTATAGAATTTTGCATTAATAAGTAGAGACAAAGAAGGATTTGCGGCACGCAAATCCTTCTTTTGTATCTAGATACAGAATCCTTTCAGTTTGTTTGGTACAAACTAAAGGAATGCGAAATGGTAAAAAGGAGTGTTATTATGCTGATACAGTGGTTCCCCGGACATATGGCCAAGGCTAGGCGGCTGGTACAGGAAAATCTGAAGCTAGTAGACGTAGTGATTGAACTGGTAGATGCCAGAATCCCGTCAAGCAGCCGCAATCCGATAATTTTAGAAATAATTGAACATAAACCCAGTGTTATAGCTTTAAATAAAGCAGATTTAGCAGATCCCAATATTACAGCTGCTTGGTTAACAAATTTTAAAAATAGCGGTCAGTGTGCTGTCGCCATAGACTCAATTGGCGGAAAAGGCGTCAAGGAGCTCGTGACTGCCACTAAAAAGGCTACGGAAGCCAAAATGTCTGCGATTGTAGCAAGGGGCCGGCGGGAACGTGCTGTTCGCGCCATGATTATCGGCATCCCGAATGTGGGTAAATCTTCGCTGATAAATCGATTGGCAGGCACTGGAAATGTCAAAACCGGTGATCGTCCCGGTGTAACAAAGGGAAAGCAATGGATAAACGTGGGGAAGGATTTTGATTTGCTAGATACTCCAGGTATTCTATGGCCTAAGTTTGAGGATCCGGAGGTAGGTTTTAAATTGGCCGCTACCGGAGCAATTAGTGATGATGTCGTCGACATTGAAAAAATAACATTACATTTAATCGGTCGGTTAAAGTTGACCCATCCGCAAGGATTACTAGACCGTTACAAACTTGATATATTACCAGACAGTAGCGAGGATACATTAATGTTAATCGGTAAAAAAAGAGGATTTCTTCAGACGGGAGGAACCGTTGATCTTAACAAGGCGGCCCGAACGATATTGCTAGAATTTCGCGCTGGTAAAATGGGTCGTATTACACTGGATACCCCTTAATATAAATACTATTCGTACATTAGGTAGGATTTTACTTTAACTAAGAAGCTAGTCCAATAGCTTAACGCCGCTTAAATCCCGTTTGCAGAGGCAGGATTTAAGCGGCGTTTGAGATATTCGAGACTATAGTCCTAGGTACAAGAGCAGGTATTTCCGACAGTAAAGGCGAAATGAAAAACATATTTGACAAATTACGCAGATATAAGGTGAGAGAACATGGACTTTAGCGTATCCACTGTTACACAGATCACAAAGTGGCTGCAATCACAGGATGTTATTGCAGAACAGATACTACAGCACTTACGAAAAGATCACCGACATGGTGTCAGAAGGGCTTTGGAGCAATACCAAAGACGTATCGCTGCTCAAGTTGCAGAAAAGGCACGTGTTGCTGAGCTCTATCGTTATGAAATATTACAACGGGAGAAGGGCTTTCAATATATTGCCGGAGTTGACGAAGCAGGCAGAGGCCCGCTTGCCGGGCCGGTCGTTGCGGCGGCGGTGATGTTTCCGTCGGATATTTTCATACCGTTAATTAATGATTCGAAAAAACTTCAGTCTCAACAAAGGGAAATGTTGTTTACGATAATTTGTAGCAATGCACTTAGCTATGGTATTGGTATCGTTGATAACGATCAGATTGACAAAGTAAATATTTTACAAGCTACCTATCAAGCCATGTCCCAGGCTGTTGGACAACTCCAACCCATACCAGATGTACTGCTGAATGATGCAGTACAAAATCCTTATCTGAACCATTTGCCCCAAGTACCGATCATACGGGGCGACGCTGTAAGTATATCCATTGCGGCTGCATCGATTTTAGCCAAAGTAACGCGGGACCGCTTGATGGATCAATATGATCAACAATATCCTCAATACGGATTTGCAAGGCATAAAGGCTATCCTACTCCTGAGCACTATCAAGCTTTGAAGAAATTTGGGCCATGTCCGATCCACCGACGCAGCTTTGCGCCGGTTTTACAAGCCGAGGAGGATTATTGTGCGGGTTAACGATCTACCGATCCCGGAAGCTCTTGCTAAAGCGGCATTAGGTAATGAAAAACTGGTGCAGAATATCGGGTCAGATGCGCAAATCAATGTTAGCACTACCACCAAAGCGGAAACGGTTGCCCAAACGATTGCTAAATTAGAGAATCAATTATTCCAGCTCTTTTTTGAAAACGGATTGCAATTAGGACAAATTGTTACCCAGTTATCTGCCCTGCAATCACAAGAATTAACCGATGCTTCGGGGACACAGAACTCGGTTTATCAAAACACCATTACCAAATTACTGGATTCGCTCAAGGCACTGTTTATTTCGCCCCAGGAAAATACAATACAAAACGGACCCGGCGCGAACCGCATTCAACAGTGCTTAGTAAGCTTTTTTGACGAGCTTGTAGTTATAAAACAAAATGCAAACCCTGGAATTCAGGCGAATATTGATAAATTTATAACACAAATACTTAGAAGTTTGCCGGATTTAAAGGCGTTTCTAGTCCAAAATGGTTATAAGGACTTAATTTTAACAGGTCAAGAGGACAACCAGAGTAACTTACACGGCAGTAGACAGCCAAACAGTACTGCCGAAGATGCTAACGGACAGTTGACGAAAGCAGGTACTACAGTTAATGCTGATAATATAGCTAAATATAACCTAGCGGATATCTCAAGTAATAACCCTCAAAAAATGGAGCAACTAGGTTTATTAATGACTGATCAAGCAGAACAAACTGCGCTGCCGAATTTTAAGCAGCCACCGCAAAACGCTACTGTACTACAGCAAAAGATATACTTGTTAGCGGAACATCTCTCTGGACAATTTGCGGGAGAGAAGGTTCCTGTAGAGCTTTCCGAGCTTTTAGGGAAATTATCTAATTCCCTAAAAGAACTAGCGATTGATCCCGTATCACAGTGGGAACGTCTGCTGCGTTATCCAATTATCTATAAGCAGGTGCTTCAAAGAGTGACTAAATTACTCCAGGAATTCCTTAATTCAAAGCAGACTATCGATCCAGCTTTACGGCAGAGTTTAATTGACATATTGAGCGAAACTACAGCCAGTTTACATGTGCAACTTTCAGTTAATCAGCTGGATCAGGAAAATCCTGCTAAGCAACAACTGTATTTTCAAATACCCCTCCAGGTGGGAGCAGAGGTTAAAACTGGGGAATTGTACATAATCCACGAACGGGAAAAGCGAGGTAATAAATGGAACCTTACCAGTTCGTGGTATCGTTTTTATCTGGAAACACAATTCATCGGACCGGTTGATGTGTCAATACAGGCCTTAGCAAAACAGTTAACAATCAAACTTACTGTTACATCCGAAGAACAGGCTGTGATTTTTAATCAACAGCGCACTACTTTAAGAAAGATACTTACAGACAGCGGCTATGATGTGATTGATATTGCTTGTGGGGTGGGCAAAGTTGACTTTATCTATCCCTTTGTAAAAGATAACATTCAAATGCAGCGGGTGAATGTACTTATTTAAGTGAATTTTCTAAGGGGCGGTAGCCAGTTCGACCCCCCTACACTATTCATTAACCATATAATCGAGGAGTAATAAGCAGAGCCTATATTGTTTATTAGCAAAGGGTAGATGATTTAAAAATAATTATTTCCGCGGAGGAGTAAGATGCGCCGTATTTCAACGCAAAACATCGTCGAAGGTATGATGCTCGCAAAAACGATATACTCCACTGATGCTAGGGTTTTGCTAGCCAAAGGAGCGTTGTTGCAATCCCAATATAAAAAGAGGCTACTTGATTTAGAAATAGAATCGGTATATATTGAAGATGAACTAAGCTACGGTATCGAGGTCCAAGATGTTATTTCCGAAAGTACGCGGACAGAAGCAATAAAATCTGTACGCAATATCGTTCGTAGTTATACACTGGCACAAACGGTTGATACTCGACCGGTTAAAGAAGTAATAAACGCAATTGTCGATGACTTGTTTTATGCAAAGGATATCGTTATTAATATGGTTGATCTAAGGGCAAAAAGTGATTACACATTTTGCCACATGGTAAATGTTGCGGTTTTATCCGTAATAGTAGGTATTTCACTAGGCTATGATGAATTGAAATTACGTAATTTAGGTGTTGGAGCTTTATTACATGACATCGGAAAAATAAAGATTGACGAGAACATTTATAACAAGCCTGATGTGCTGACTGAGAATGAATATAATGAAGTAAAGCGTCATGCTGAGCAAGGTTTTGAAATATTACGCAAGATAGAAAGTTTAAATATTATTTGCGCTCATGTTGCCTTTCAACATCATGAACGATTTGATGGGCTGGGCTACCCTCGGGGATTAAAGGGAACAGAAATTCACGAATTTGCTCGAATCGTCGCCTTAGCCGACGTCTTTGATGCATTGACGGCTTCACGGCCTTATCGTAAAGAGATGACGCCATATCATGCTGTCGAGTATTTGGTTGCCATGGGCGGAACCCAGTTCGATCCCCATCTAACACAAGTATTTATTGATCACATCGCCATATATCCGGTAGGCAGTATGGTTGAACTAAATACAAAACAAAAAGCAATCGTGGTTGCAGTAGATAAAGCTTATAAGACAAGGCCGATAGTCAGAGTGCTCACCGATGGTCAAGGACAAACGCTAAATCGGATCTTTGAGGTGGATTTAAGAATTTATCCCATGTTGTTTATTAATCATGTAATAGAGGAGTAATACGCAATGCCTGTAGAAAAGAAAAAGAAGGCTGTCGCGCTATCCTACCGAGTCGACCAGGATGAAGCCCCACAGATCGTGGCTAGCGGTTCGGGACTTACTGCTGAAACTATCTGTCGGATTGCTATGGAGAACCAAGTTCCGCTGTATAAGAACGAAGGTTTGGCAGAACGTCTAATTAAGCAAGAATTAAACACGCCTATTCCTGTTGAATTGTACAGCGCAGTGGCGGAAGTATTGGCCTTCGTTTATCGGTTAGATAAAAAACGTAGAACAGATGGAGTGTAAAATGGGGAAAACAGACGCTAAGCAGGTCCTCGGTAAAAAAGGTGAAGAACAGGCGCAACAACACCTCAAAAGCCTGAGCTATGCAATTATCGTAACCAATTATCGAGCTGCATGCGGTGAAATTGACATTATTGCTAAAGATAACCAGACACTAGTATTTATTGAAGTTAAAACTAGGCGTAATCTCAATTTTGGTTCACCACTTGAAGCTGTCAACCTGCGTAAACAGCTAAAAATACGTAGAACAGCCCTGCATTACCTTGCGACACAATCAGTTGCTTATCGGGGATATCGTTTTGATGTGATATCACTGCTTGCGACTTCAACTGGCATATGGCAGATTGACCATGTTGTGAACGCTTTTTAGGAGGGGTATTTTGCGTAAAATAATCATTGGCATTAGCGGAGCTAGCGGTAGTGTTTACGGAGTACGTTTATTAGAAGTCCTCTATAAAATGGGAATAGAGACTCATCTGGTCGTATCAGAGGCGGGGAGACTTGTTGTTCAGCATGAATGCGGCTTAGATGAAAAAGCATTAGGCCGTTGGGCTGCAAAGTCATACAATGTGGCTGACTTTACAGCGGCTATTGCCAGTGGTTCCTTTTTTACCAACGGTATGGTAATAGCACCATGCTCGATGAAAACATTGGGTTTAATCGCAAATGGTATTGCTGATAATTTAATGACTCGGGCCGCCGAATGTGTTATGAAAGAAGGGCGGAAGTTGATTATTGTGCCCCGTGAGACCCCTTTAACTGCCATCCATCTGGAAAACATGCTTAAACTGGCCAGGCTAGGGGTCCATATCGTACCCGCCAGCCCCGGCTTTTACCATTTGCCCCGCACACTCCAGGATGCAACGGACATGGTTGTAGGGAAAATATGTGATTTGTTGGGAGTGGAACATCAGTTATATAAAAGCTGGGAAGGTCTGTAACTACTAACGGTTTTTTAGGAGGTATTCTTTAATACCCCCATGATAGATGTTTTCCGGCAGCAAGTTAGATCCAAAGAATGCAGCATAGCGAGCGACGACGGGGCTTAGGCACCTGGCGTCGCTTTTTGTTACCAATGATATTTTGGGCAGACTTTGCCTACCTAACTGTAATTCTGCAGATTTAAGCAGGTGTTTAAACTGGTAATCGGCCATGGGCAGTGAATACCCAATAAAAATCCAATGTTGCGCATTTTGCAGCAGTAACTCACTATCATGCCAAAGACGGCCAAAATAAGTAGTGCGGAAATTTTTTCGATAGCTAAAGGTGACAATGTGAGTAGACAGATGATCAATGTGGCAATGCGGGCAGGATACTGATTGGAAAATATGCGGGTCAACAGCGTGGTCAAATAAGGCGAAGTCATAAGGAAACAAAAAGATATGCTCATGGAACCGCATGCCATAATCGTGAAAGATATATTTACAGTTATCACAATAAGCCCAATTAGAAGAACCGTGCAGTTTATATACAGGTATACTCCTACAGGAATATAACTCTGTGTTTAACGGCCATACATCATATCTGTAATCCGCTGCCAGGCCTAGATCAGCCAGGTGCTTTTCAAGTACAGTATCCCAATTTAAAGTAATAAAAGCACATTTGTCATTATTAACTCCATACTCTAGTAGTGCTTTAATATCTACTGATGGTTGATAGTGTTGTTCGATTATCTGAAAAATACGGTGTGTAATAAATCTGCGTATCGCCTGCAGTTTTTTAGGCGTATAGCTCGGACCCAAAAAATGACCACCTTGAATGGAAAGGTCAATACACGTATAAATATCTTCAAGTGAGGGACATCCTTCATCTGCATCCCAGATATGAAATACTTCTTCAAGAAACCTTCCGATTAGCAGCGTAATAATCTCATTGATTTCCCTTGGACCGCCCAGTTCCTGATGGCACAGTAACCGACTGGTTATCTCAGCTTGGGATGGGAGCGCCGCATTACAGGAAAACCCGGCACCTAGGATGTAGACTGTTTGCGGCTTATCTTCCAAAAAGAGCACCACCTTTACAGTAAAAGTTTGTACAGCCACGGTGTATTTCATGCGGACAACACATCAATTATGGAGAGTTAATGAACCTTTAAACGGACCCACCGTGACCGGGTATTTTCATAAAGGTTTCATTGTAAATCACTAAAGCCTGGGGACGGAAACAACCGTACCCAGGCTTTATACTACTTTTTCACTTCGATAAGTGGGGGATTGAAGGTTCAGGTGGAGTAGAGTACCCACCGGTCGGCCCTATGTTTAGCTTTAGCTGGATGAGTTCACTAATTACACACTTTGGCTTGATGATCTGCGATAGAACATGTTATGACTGTTGCAAGATCCTTGTCAATTGGCGGAGCTTTGCTCAAGGCATCTAGAGCTTCGACTACCATTTTCTGTAGTACTGCATCATCGTCGCCCTCTTCAGCCAAAATTGCAATCGGTATATCAATTGGTAGGGCAGTTTTATCCGATACTAATAATTTATACACGGTCCCCGTTATCGGTGCTTCAACTTTAAACACTGCTTTTTTGGTAAGCACCTCGAGCAGGGGCTCCCCCTGGAGAACACTTTCCCCTTCCTGCTTATACCACTCGATGATAAATGCGGTTCTAATCGTAGCCCCCACAATTGGCATTAATACAGTCGCGCCCATTAACTTTCCCTCCCTTTTTATAATCGAAAAGTTTATTTAAGACCCCTTAACATTTCCTCAGCCCGGTAAGAACTTCTGGCCAATGGACAGGACAATACCCGGATAAAGCCCAATACCCGTGCAATTTCGCCGAAATAGTTGAATTTTTCCGGCGGGACATATTCCGTCACTGTGCAGTGAACATCAGTCGGCTGCAGATACTGTCCTAAAGTGATAAAGTCGCAATTGATGCGACGAAGGTCACATAGCACTTGAAGCACTTCCCCTTCTTTTTCGCCCAGCCCGAGCATTATCCCTGATTTGGTCCAGATCTTACTGTTAAGACGCTTTATCAGTGCAAGCACATCGAGGGACCTGGCATAATCGGCATCGCGTCGGACCTCACCGTACAGCCTAGGTACCGTCTCCAGGTTATGACCGATTACGTCCGGGCAGGCGTCAACAACAATACCGATAGCATCAGGTGAACCTCGGAAGTCGGGAATGAGCACCTCGGTAGAAGTGCCTGGACTTATCTTTTTAATGGCACTAATTGTTTTGGCGAAATGCCTGGCGCCTCCGTCTGGCAGATCATCCCTGCTCACGGAAGTGATCACAATATGCTTAAGGCCAAGACGTTGTACCGATTTGGCCACATTCTCTGGCTCCGCCTCGTCCGGATGCGTTGGTTTACCGCCTTGCAAGGGGCAGAAGGCACAGCTTCTTGTACAAATGCGTCCCAGGATCAGAAAGGTTGCTGTACCATGGCTGTAACATTCCCCAATGTTGGGGCAATTGGCCCAATCACATACCGTACTGAGATCTCCTTGTTTCAGCAAGCTATTGATGCGGTCCATCGTCTCTGATCGAGGCGCTGTGGTGACTAGCCAGGGAGGCCTTTTCCATGGATGCTTCGTACTGTCCAATTGTTCCAGCTCCTTCTCGCATTTTTAATTTGAAGATTTCGCCGAACTTTTTCACCACATGTGCCACTACTTCTTCCATTTGAATGTCTTTTCCTAAAATATTACTAAGTGAAGTAACTCCTTTACCTGGTATGCCGCAGGGCATTATATAGCTAAAGTGAACCATGTTTGGATTAATGTTAATAGCCAACCCATGGTAACTGACCCAATTGCTCACCCCTATGCCCAGGGCGCATATTTTTTCACGTCCTACCCAGACCCCTGGGTGTTCCGGGATACGGCCAGCTTCAACGCCGTATTCCCCGAGCACTTGGATTATCACTTCTTCATACTGGTCTGTTAGCATATGGAGGTCCTTTCCGTGCTGCCTCAAATCAAGAATAGGGTATACAACCAACTGTCCAGGACCGTGATAGGTGATATCGCCCCCCCGGTCAATCTCGTAAACATCAAGCCCTTCACGTTCAAGTACTGCGTCGGAGACCAGGATGTGTTTTCTTGTACCAGCCCGTCCTATGGTATATACAGGCATATGGGTTAAGAGAAGCAGTGTATCTGGAATTAGGCTTTCAATCCTTTTTTTTACCAATATCATTTGTAGAGCATACGCTTCTCTGTAGGTACAGCGGGCGAGATAGCGGTAGAGGCATTCAACGGTCATGGAAAAGCCTCCTAAATAATAACTACTACTGTATAAATAATTATTTCTATACAGTAGTAGTTATTCCTTTTTAAAATTTCAAAATATTACCTTAAAATTAAAAAAATAGATAAGATGACAAATATTGCAAGGAAATTAGAGCTGAAAATCTTTCCGTATTTAGGTGATTTAGCAGTGGATGTAATAGAGATTAGATATAATTACCCGAAAAAAGGAGGAAAAATATGTAAATTGGCGAAGATACAATTATCCTTTGACGCGAGGTGCCTTAGATGTTAGCAAAAGTTGGCAGTGCAGCAGTAGTTGGAATCCATGGACAACGTATGATTGTTGAAGTTGATATCGCGAACGGCTTACCTAGTTTTTCTGTAGTTGGCTTACCGGACGCCGCTGTGCGCGAAGCGGGGGACAGGGTGCGGGCAGCGCTTAAAAATTCTGGCTTTGAATTTCCGATCAAACGCATCACCGTAAATCTGGCTCCGGCCGATACTAAAAAAGAGGGGTCTGGCTTTGATTTACCTGTAGCGGTAGGTATTTTGGCAGCCAGTGGCCAAATTCATCCTATGGATATAGAGCACACTGGTATCATTGGAGAATTGTCCTTAGACGGTTCCGTTCGTTCAGTGCATGGTATGCTACCGATGATATCGGCACTGGCGGAGGACGGAGTTAAAAAGGCTATCGTTCCTATAGATAATTGTCAAGAAGCCGCTCTGGTGAGAGATGTATCCGTCCATGCAGTAACTAACCTTAGAGCGGTTGTTGATTATTTAAACGGTGAGCGGGATATCGAGCAAACCATATCACCGGTTGAACAGTTGTTAAATCAATATGAAACCTATGGGGAGGATTTCTGCGATGTAAAAGGACAGGCCTATGCAAAACGGGCCATCGAAATAGCGGCAGCTGGAGGCCATAACGTATTAATGATCGGCCCGCCCGGGTCAGGTAAGACGATGTTAGCCCGACGAATGCCATCCATCCTGCCGCCCTTGTCCTTTCCAGAAGCCTTGGAAGTAACCAAAATCTATAGTGTGGCCGGACTATTACCGGATCGAAAATCTTTAATCACTGTGCGCCCCTTTCGCAGTCCCCATCACACTATTTCCCACATTGGACTAATTGGCGGAGGCCGCATCCCGCACCCCGGGGAAGTTAGCCTTTCTCACAATGGAATCTTATTTTTGGACGAATTGCCCGAATTCCAGCGCAATGTGCTAGAAGTATTGCGTCAGCCCTTAGAAGACGGGACGGTTAATATTGCACGAGCTCAAGCCACCCTGGATTACCCCGCTAAATTCATGCTCGTGGCTGCATTAAATCCATGTCCCTGCGGATTTTTTGGTGACAATGACCGGGATTGCACCTGTACCGGACCCCAAATCCAACGCTATCTCCATAAGATCTCCGGCCCGCTGCTGGACCGTATCGATATTCACGTGGAAGTACCCCGTACCAATATCAAAGACTTGGAAAACGAAAGTTCTGCCGAACACTCAAATGTCATCAGAGAGCGGGTAAAACAGACCCGGTTGCTACAACAGGAGCGTTTTGCCCTCGACGGCATTTTTTGCAACTCCCAAATGCAATCCAGACATCTAAAAGCATATTGCAAAACGGGCACAGATGCCAAACGCTTAATGCGGGATGCCTTTGAACGGCTTGGCCTCAGTGCTAGAGCCCATGACCGGATATTGAAAGTAGCCCGAACTATCGCCGATTTAGCGGGGTGCGACACGATTCAGACCCAACATATCGCAGAGGCGATCCAATATAGAACGCTGGATCGAAAACTGTGGGCGTAGAATATGAATACGGATTTCTTATGCTATTTTTTGAGTCATTTTTGTGAGTTGAAGGAAGCATCCGACGACTCAATAAACCATCCCCTGACTCATATAGATATAGAAGCCTACTTTAGATAACGGTTGGCACTGACAGCCCTCGTAATGGATTTTCACCATCAAGTAAGCGCCCATGCTGGACGCACAATAAAAAAACTGCAAACCGGAGGCATGCAGCTTTTAAGGCAACCATATCTCAATTGTTATCCCCGTGATCACAGTTAGGGAGCCGGAGGAATACTTTGTACGAAGTTGAAAACATTGTTCGGGTCATATTGCGCTTTCACTCTACGGAGCCGGGCAAAATTATCGCCGTAATATTCCTGACCGAAATTTGTTATATACAAATCAGGTACATTCACATAGGATCCGGTTATATAGCATTGCAGTTTTTTACGGGCCTGCTCAACAAGCGCAATATTCCTTTGTGCTTCAGATTCTCTAGTCCATGAGGCGGTCCATTCCATATAATATCTCGTATTGCGCCAGAAAAAGGCTGTAGCATTGGGAGGCACCTGGTTCATGACG
>Ga0074193_1000241_pt1 | contig 100086 bp, 59 predicted proteins | sample EPASupsiteHSE605_FD_64523 | JGI IMG/M metagenome (GOLD analysis project Ga0074193, IMG submission 64523) | Bioremediated contaminated groundwater from EPA Superfund site, New Mexico - Sample HSE6-05 | ecosystem: Environmental > Aquatic > Deep subsurface > Groundwater > Contaminated ... | reverse complement strand
CATGTATGGTACAAAGAAATGAAAAAGAAATTGAAACATTTATTGGAAAAGATGTTGTTACACAAATTTTAGAACGTTTACCTGATAAAAGTTTGATATATGCTCACAATCTTGGTTATGATGGAAGAATTATTTTATCAGAACTACCCGAAGGAATATTAGAAGGTGGAACAAAATCTACAGAGAAAAATGCTAAGATTAATGAGGAACAAGATTTAGATATTAAACGTTGTATTGTAAAAGGATCGTTGATGTATGAGTTGGAAGTTATTTATCATAATAAAACATTATTATTCCGAGATTCAATGGCAATGATTGCGAGTAAACTTAAAAATTTTCCAAGTATGTTCGGAGATGCATACGGTAAGGATTTTAAAATACAAAAGGAGGTATATCCGTATAAGTATTATAATGAGAAAACATTGAGAAAGTTTAGTGAAAAAACGGTAGGAAAAATAAATGAAGCATGTAGATTTATCGGAGATAAGAAAATTGTAAAAATATATGATAAAATCGATGAACTAGCTTGTTATGAGGGTTTTGATAATCATAATTTTGATATTCGCGATCTAACTGATATGTTAATTGAGGATAAAATATTAGATATGAATGGAATATTTAATCAAATTGAAAAGGATGGATATGTAAAATTATGTGATATAGAAAGTCAATTTTCTGATAAAATTTATAAGGATGTGATTACGAGACTTGATGCAGATCAAATTGAGAGGGGAGTGATAGAGATTAGAAAGTATATGGATAAAATTAGGGAAAATTATGCATACGAATTATTTGAAAATTATGATGATCTGTGTTATATAACAGTTGATTACGATACATTAGCATTCCATATTAATAGCAAAAAGAAGAATCAATTTTTGGATAATATTAATGTGATAGAAGGGTGTAAAGTTGATGATAATACGTTCAATATGTACAAATATTTCGAATTCTATTGTAAACAGGATGTGAGAATATTGTCGTTAGGATTTGAGCAAAATAGAAGGAATTTTATAGAATTATTTAATTTAGATACAGACAATTTCATTAGCATATCATCGTTAGCATCTGAGGTGATTAAACAAAAATTATTTGATAATAGAAAAGTGTATAAAGTGTGTGGAGTAGTAAGAGGATTCATGCAAAGAGGTATTTACGGAGGAAGATGTATGACTAACAAGAATTTAAAATATCATGTTAAGAAAGATACAGTTGATTTAGATGCATACTCGCTATATCCAGCTGCTATGAATAGATTATATATAACGACAGGGTTACCAAGTATTATTCCGAGTTATGCACTAAGTACAAAATATTTAATGAATCATTTATTTGAAGAGGGACAGGAAGTTAAGAAGGGAGACAGACATATTGCAGCATTCATGGTTGAAATTGAAATAACTAGAATTGGAAAGAAATTAGATTTTCCATTAGTATGTTATAAAAATGAAAAAGACGGTACAAATTTGAATATTGATACGTTTGAACAACAAGTTGGGTCCGAAGGACATGAAGACGAGGAAGGAAATTTAATTTCACCTATTAGAATGGTCGTAGACAATATATATTTCGAAGATCTAATTAATTTTCAAGAAATTACATGTGAAGTTTTACACGGATATTGGTATGATGGATGCGGTAACGAACGATTTATGTGTACAAGAGATTATTGTCTGAGTAAATTCATCAATTTATTATTCAATGAGAGGAAAAGATTAAAGAGTATAAAAAATCCATTACAGAATTGTGTAAAATTAATTATGAACTCTATATACGGAAAAATGATCGAAAAACCACATGATAGAGAGTTGGTATTCAAAAAATTCTTATATTCACATAATTTAAAAGATCTTCAGAAAGGAAAAGTGTATCAAAAAGGAACTAATGGGTTAAATACATATAATGATGCGATAAAAAATTGTCCTGCTAGGAAATATATGTCGAAAAATGCAATTAAGATCAATAGTTTCCAACAAATCGGAGATAGTAAGATAATTCAATTCAATGTAACGAAGGAAATAGAAAGTCATTATAATAATTGCATTATAGGATCACATATTCTAAGTATGGCAAAGAGAATCATGAGTGAGGTAATGATTTGTGCTCAAGATAATGGAATAAGGATTTATTACCAAGATACAGATTCGATGCACATGGAGTATGATAAGGTTGAGTTATTAAGCAGGAAGTTTGAAGAAAAATATGGAAGGAAATTAATAGAAATGAATGAAAGTAATGCAGTTTTAGGTCAATTTCACTCTGATTTTGCGGAATGGGGTAAGGAAGATCAATATTCTTGTGAGAGTATCTATTGTGGTAAGAAAATGTATTGCTGTGCAGTGAAAAGGAAGGGTAAAGAAGGTGTTCGTTATATGATGAGAATGAAGGGAGTAAGTGTGGCAGCTTTGAAGTATAGAAACGAAGTAGGTCATAGGAGTAAAGATAAGAAAGTATTCGAGATTAAGAAAGGTAAGGATGGGTTGAAATATTGTCCAGTATGTAAAGATAATTTTGGAGGTAACGCATTGTGTATGTATGAGAAAATATTGAGGAATGAAGCGATAGTGTTTGATTTTCTAGCTACAGGTGTGAAATTTAAGAGAGATGACCATGGTAGAGTGGTCTCGTTAGAGAAATTCGAGCGTACAATCACGAAAATCAGTGATTTTTACGTAAAAGTAACCAATGACGGTGTGTTTGAGATTGAGATTTGAAATATTTTTTCATAAAAAAATTTTTAGTCATGTTTTTAGGAATTTGGCGGGTCATTTCAGGGTCTGGGATGGTTGTATAAGTGATTGGAGTGAATAATCATATATTGAGAAGGCCTTGGAGAACACTTGGTTCAATTTATAGGGTATTTTGTGCGAATTTTGACTAAAATCACGTGAAAAATACGTGTAAAATAAATTTTAGGAGGCCTTTTTCACACACGGAGGGTGAATAGGCCTCTGAGATTTAGAAATTACGTATCCGGAACGTGAAATCTGAAAAATATTCCAAAAATGAGTTATAAAACACAAGTGTCTCCTAAGCCCCTATATATATAACTACTAACTCTGGTTGAAGTTTCTTTGGAATTAAGATTTTCGAATGAATGTGATACAATAATGCCCTTTTGATTTTTGAAAATATAACTTATGATAGAAAACAGAAATATCTAATACATTGATTCTTAGAAACACTGAATACTGAATAGGAATCATTCCGAGATATTACTTATCATGGATCCAATAACAATTCTTTTACTTTTTCAAAATATGAGAATTTCTTCTTAGAAAATGATGTTTTCTTTTTGGTTTCGTTTTCGGCAATAGTTTTCTCAACTTGTGATTTAGAATAAAACATTTTCATGGTTATTCATTATCATGATAAGCAAGAAGAGGATCGTTTAATTGGAATCTTTTTGTCTTTTGTTTTCAAAACTATCCATTATTTATGGTTTCCTCTTCATCAAACTTGATGACATCAATTTCCAAGAAATATATTTAGCAAGACAAAAACAAGAAAATACCAATTTTTTTGTTCATGATGATTGAGGTGAAAAAATATTCCTCCCAAAGTTGATTTACTAAGCAACTGAAGGAATTTGAGCTGTATAAATTCATTCAATAACAAAAAAAAAACACTGATTACTCCATTTTCATATGAATAGAGAATAATTTGCATAAAAAGCAATAAGATATCAAGTAATACTCTGGTTTTCATTGTTTCTTTCATTTTGAACATTGTTGGAAAATTAATAAAAATCAGTTTCTTGATGATAATATTTCATTTATTCAAGAGGGATGGATGAATAATGACTATGAAACACTTGTTTCATTTTTTTTATGACTGAACAAAGCACAAAGGTTGTTTTTGTTGGAGACAGCGGAGTTGGCAAGACAACTCTTCTTGAAAGATTTTGTTATGGAAAATATGATGTTTCTATCAGGCAATCGCTGGTTTCTAGATATTTTGAAAAGAATATGCCACAAAATGGCTCCCGAGATCCGATTGAGTTAATGATATGGGATACACCAGGAAGAAATGAATTGAGATGTTTTGTGGAAGATTCGCTCAAGGAATCTCAAGTTAATGTCATAATGTATTCTTTAACTGATAGACAGTCTTTTGATAATCTGAGTTCTTGGATTAGTTTTGTTTCAAAATCAAAAGAGAAGAATAATATAGTTATTGTCGAAAACAAGCAAGATTTATTACAAGAATCTCTAATCACTCCACAGGAATCTGATTTATTCGCCAAAAGGACAGGAATTCCCCTATTTCGTGTTAGTTCAAAAGATAATCTGAACATAAAGAACCTGTTTTCCCATATATCATCAATGATTTTCCATACACATCTGAAGGAACAACATGTTCTTCCGAAAGGAGCGGAAGCATTTTTTGGAGAAGAGTATGAGGAATTTGAAATAGCTGAAGAATCTGCACCATCAGTACCACCAACACCAAGGAACACACCTGCTCAGCAAGATGGAAATTGCAGGATATAAAGGCCCCAGCCAGGTGAAATTGACTAGGTTTAGCCGATTTTTTTGGTCAAATAAAATGGAGAGTGTTTTTGAATTGGCTTCATATGGAGATGGATACGAAGCAGTAGAAAAGAGCTCTTTTATTGTTAGAAAGCTCAAAAAAGAAGGAAAAATTGATGAGTCGATGATATTTTTGATGCAATTAGCGTTATATCTTGGAAAAGCCAATAATTGGAAAGCAGCCAGTGTTGCGGCAAATAGGTCTATTAAGCTATTTCCTCCAGCATCAACTACTATTAAGGTCGGTTTAAAAAAAATGCTGTTTGATTTTGCTGAATCTGCACCAGCAGATGCAGGATGTTCAGATTTTTACGATTTTATCGAATCTGTAATCTATATATTAGAAGATAAAGAGGGTAAGCTCTCGAACGCAAGAATTCAAATGGCGATTAGTAATTCTGATTATTGTAGAATTCAGTTTTTCTATCTGCAAATTCTCAAAGATCAAAGAATGAGGCAGATATTTGATCCCCAAAGTGTTATCCTCAAGTTGGCTGTGTATTCATGGAGATGGGTCGAAAGTATTGAGGCAATTGAGCAAAGAGAATTCACCGCCCAATTCATTCTGTCCCGTGTGCTACTTGCGCTTCTTTCCATTAGCGAAAATGGCATCGGATACTCCAGATCTCTTCTTTCTGAGCTCAGAAATCAGATTCCCTCTTCTATTGACCCCAAAGTCTTAGACTCCCCACTCATTCACTTCACCTCATTTTTCATTGATTCCATTGAGCGCAAAAATAGCGAACAAATCGCACAGCTATTGAACAAATACCAAAAGATAATAGAAGTTGATTCAGAGATTTCCAAATGGATCACCCAGGCAAAAACCGTACATTTATCCAACGATAACAGAAATCCCCTTGATATGAGAAATGTGTTTCAGAACATTTTTGGGTCACTTTTCCCGCCTAACCCCAATTAAAAATTTATTTCAATTTTTCAAATACGGCACAGTTTGAGATGTTCCTATAGACCAAATCAATGAATTTTTTGTGTAAGAATCATGAATTTTTTTATGCTTTTACTTCAAATGGATTACGGAATTCTGATATGGACATCCAAGCGTACCAATAGCAGAGCTCCGAAAGCTATTGTTATCAATAAGGATTCCATAAAGATCGGAAGGAGTTCCGAAATTAAAATTGATACAAATAAAGGAAAAGAGATATCGAAGCATCATTGTACGATAACCAGAGTTATTGAAAATGATGGTCGGATGAAGTATTTCATTGAAGACCATAGTTCAATCAATGGAACATTTGTTAATGGAAGAAAGATCAAGAAAATAGAGTTGAATAATAATGATGAAGTGGTTTTTGGCGGGGGAAGCGAGTTTTATTATGGAGATATTTTAACAACAACAGCGGCTTCGGAGTGCAGATATCAGTTTGTGAATAGGCTGCCATCTGTTTTGTTTTTGCCAGATGCAGAGATCGATTCACATATTCCAAATAAAGATTCATGTCCTGAGTGCTCGATATGCATGAGTCCAATGATAAAAAGCACAAAGCTCCCATGTGGGCATCGGTTTTGTACAGATTGCATTAGACATTGGAGTGATGAGTGTTTTGAAAACGAGCAGGATATTGCATGTCCAATTTGTAGAGCGGTATTTAATCCTTCAAAAGTATTTAGGCCCGAATCATACATGAAAAATGGTTCTCTTGAAGTTTATAACATGGAATGCATGTTGAGAAGTTTGAAAATGAGTTGCGTGAACCAGATTTCCAACATATCTATTTATAATCAGTGGTTCCAAAAAGATAAAGAGAGTTTCTGGAGGTGCTATGACAAGCTTATTAAGAACTCAAATAGATTGCACGTCTTCAGACATATTGTTGGTGCAACATTTCAACAAGTTATGAATTCCACAGAAATGCAGTTAATCAGGGCAGTAACAAATTTGGATGGTGATTCTACTTTAAGAGGAGAGAATTTAAAGCTTGAGGTACTTGCACGAGTTGGGAACATGCTTGGGATTGTCGGGGAAAAGAAAAAAGTCTATCACTTGCGATGTGATAGTTTTGATAAACTTGTTTGATTTAGTTTTCTTTTACAATAGGCACAAACTCCTCAGATGCGTTTTTTTCTTCAGCAACAAGAGGAATATAAGATGATCCAAAAGAGTAAGAATTGAAAAGATACTTGCTTCTGATCATTCGAACTCTATACTGGTTAACATCTGATGGTACTACGGGAGGGATAAATGCTTCATTTGGATTCCAAATATTCTCTAAATCAATTTGTTCAACAGGCATTGGATTCCAAGGAACAGTTGCCAAAAATTGTCCGGGTCCATGGGAAAATGGAACACTATCCGGATCACAAAGATGAAACTGTGCAAGTATCCGTATATCGTTTACATGTTTTCTTGATGGCTTTATTTCAACCCACTCAGTGACAACATAATTATATGGTAACCAGGAAACAGGGAGCTTAATCTTTCCAAGTTCTTCATCAACCATCATCAACCTTGATTCAGCAATGACAATCTCAATTGTGTTTGTTTGATTGTCCTCCAAAACAAAATCAAAACTCTGATCCCAAAGAGGAGGCAGGGCGTTCGACTTCCTAGTTTTCATAAAAACATCGCAAACAGAAATCCTACATCCAACATATATGAAAGGCATAGGATCTCGTTTGCATGGATGACTCTTGAGACTCACGATTTTTACATGTAGGCTCCTCATACACACACTAATTACCCCTTGGTGGTAAAAAGACGAATATTTTGGCCAAATCGACGATTAATTCGGTTTATAAACGAATGAGAGAGAATGAATATCCAAGAGCTATTTCCGTTATTGACGAGTTGTTTAAGCACCCGGCTTCTACTCTCTTTCAGACTCCAGTTGAAAAAGATAAAGAAACAGAGAACGATTACTTCCAAATTGTTAAAAATCCACAAGATTTGGGGACTATTCGAAAAAGGCTTGTATCAAAGGAATATAAATTAATAAAAGACTGGTTGGATGATATTGAGATGGTGTGGTCCAATGCAGAATTGTATAACGGATCCGAACACTATGTATCACATCTCGCCAATTACTGTAGAACCATTTTTAGAAAAGAATTAAAGAATCATCACTTGCAAACGATCGAAGCATGGTGCAAAGATGTTTATAAATTCCGAACAAAGGTGTCGGAAACAATGGCTCAGCCTCCTCCAAAAGTTAAACAATATGCGGGATCATTAAATGCAGGAAGAAGTTTGAAGCAAAGCAGCCAAAATTCATATATGTCTGATAAAGAATTATCGAGCCTAGTAACGGCTGCCGAAAAGCTCGTATCTGAGGAGCACCAAAGAGAAATGATTAGGATTCTAAATGAATTCCAACCTGATCTTGATCTCGGAGAGTCAGAATTGAGTTTAGATCTGAGTCGCCTTCATCCACACACTCTTCAGGCTCTTAGAGAGTATATGAAGTCTGCATATGAGAAAAATGGAGAAAAATTCCCTGAGTAAATATTTAAATGAGAAGTACATGTTCTGTTTCTAACGATTTACTATCTAGTGTGACAAATTACTTGAAAGGGAATTATAACGACCCTCCTACAATTAATACTTTGCTGAATAAAGCATCTTCATCAAGTCTTTTGTCTCTATATTCTTTTTTGGGAATGTGGATTTCTACCAATTACGAAAATAATTCTGCAAAAATCGGGATGAACAAAATTATTTATGCTGCCAAGCTTTTAGGAATTGTTTCCAAAAAAATTCCCTCTTCTTTGTTGATTACTCAAACATATAACCATAATTTTGGATTTTTTCAGCCACATTGGATTTTATATGATTTTTTTAAGCCAATGGACTTAAAAATATATCATCTTTGGTCCTATTTTAAACAATTCGCCATTAATGGGCATTCAATACCTTTGTGCTCAAGAATGCCGGATTTTTACTCACTAAATCGTTTTAACGACTCTGAAATTGATTCATCTTTTAACACTGCATCAATAATTAATTTCAAAAGGCTTCTGGTTAATCATACACCAATTGAAGCTTTTAAGCCATATATTAGCCAAAAGAACTCCAAAGTTTTATTGACAAAAGCTATTATTGAATTAATTAATGAGTATAATTCCTTAAAAGGGGTAACTCAGTTCCAAATAACATTTTCTTTTTCTTGTCTCTTTCTTTATGTGCACTCATTCATTAATTCCAATGACATTGATGGCCAAATGCTTGCACAAGCATTTAATGGACTACCTTTTATATCTCCTTTTTGCATTCTTGCAATTGTTAATCACATTCCAACAAATTTGTATTTGTTCAATTTGCTGACTCCAAAAAAGGTAGCCGAAAGTCTTCAGCAATTAAATTCTCTAGATAATAACTATTTGAACATTATTGATTTTTCTGTCTCATCTCCAAAGATTAATGTGTCAGCATTTATCGAAAAAATCCCCATTATTGCATCAAATTATTTTCTCTCTGTTCATAGTTATAACTTCCCTGATAATTTCAACACTAGTGATGAAAATGAGTTTCTCTCATTCATACATTTATCATCTGTAACAATGTATAATAAAATGAAAGGTGTTCTTAGTGTTGCACACAAAAGACAACTAACACCATTCCATGTTTCAATGATGGGTATCCTTTTGCTAAGGTGCATAACATTCTCATTACAAAGAACATTGGTTGATTGTGCTGATACTGAAATGTTTAATTCGAGCTTTTGCTACTTTGTTAAGACAGTTTTTTCGATTTTGGCCCCTTCTTTTGCAAGTCAAATTAGCCCAAAGTTTTTTGATACCAAGGAAACCAATAAAAGGATCATAGATCTCACATTAAGAGGAGCATTTTTCCATATTATGCCGTCAATTTTGGGACATCCAAATATTGATCATGTGGTATCATATTGTATATATGCTGGTACATTTCCAGAATCAATGGGAGCATCAAGATTGATGATAGGTAAGATAATGCAAAATGATTCTCCGAAGATAACGAAATCTGTTCTTAATTCATTGACAGAAACAGATGATGCTCTCATTTTGCTAGAATATATTGATTTTATTACTAGTTACACTAATGTTGTATCATTTTCAGAACAATCACAATTAAATGAGTGTAGAGCAATTCTGATCAATAAGCTTCAAATAACAGAATCTTCAAAACCTCATTTATTTATTATTGATAGATTTAAACCAATCAAAGGGCTCAATGAGCAATCAAATAGTGCTTTTGAAAAGCTCTCAAAAATTACAATCCAAAATGCAATCAAGGAGATACACAGCCTAATAGATTCTTATGACTCATCACCATATTTCATACTGAAAATGATATCATTAACTTCTTTTATGATGATAAAAGAAGTTGCAAAAAAGGTTGTAGACACAATTAAAACAATGTTAAGTAGTTTCTCGAACGACTTCGATCAAACCAAATTCGAAATAAGACCATGCGATTATGGTTTAATTATAGGTGAGTCATTGATGGGCAGACTGCTTGTTTTTAAATTCTCCGATTTAGCACTATCATTATTGGAATCGATGCTTCCCTCATTATCTATTGATTCAACTCCTCTACATTGGATTTTTCCATTTACCGTTAATTATCGCACATATCTTACTCCTGAAATACGCAATCATCTTGGAAGAATTGTTGCAGGGCTGCCAAATGCTAAAGATTTGTTTATTGGTGGGGATGATGCCATATTTTTAATTGCCAAATCCCTCATTGATCATGATTCACCACTTATACAAGATCCCGATGCTATCAACTCAGAGTATCAATCACCATATATGTTATCAAAGGCATTTTCGATATGTTCATTGATGCTATCAACAACTAATGATATTGAAATGTCATCTCTTCTTGCAAGCCCATTATTCAATATTGCTAGATATTGGCCTAATAGAAATGAAGCCGCGTTAAATTTGTCTCATATTGCTGCAGCAATCAACCCCGAATCCTCAAAATTATATTTTGAAAACATCCTAAATAATATTCCAAATCACCTTGGACTTGTTTCAGGAAGGCTTTTCCTCATGGAATGCAGATTAGATGTTTATGTGCAAATATGCACTCAGTGTAAACAATTAATAGCAAATAATCACACCAAATTGGATTATTTCATGAAAATGGCGATGCCTAGTTTTGTAAGGATATCAGGGAATATTGAAGTGGCTTCTGGATTAGTTTCAGGACTTCTGGAATGTATCACCAATGATACTCCTTATGATCTCCAAGAACGTGTAATAGATATAATATGCCTGGTGCATATAAAAATCAATCCTCTAACCCAAATCAAGAAAATTATGGAGTCTGCAATCAATGTTAAAGAAGATCTAAGGAAAGTTCTCGCCATTTGTTTAGATTCGGATGCTTTTGTTGAGTTATAGGTATTATTCTTGCTATAAATTAAACGGGAACAGGCATTTGTGGATGAGCGATTATTCTCCAAAACTAATTCAAAAAACTCAATCCACATGTTACTTATTAAGGTGTTTTCCATTAGTATTCAAGATGAAAGAATAATCAGCTCTATGTTTTCACCACCCTAAAAATGAAGGGTGTTTCTCAAAGAAAACTGAGTGTGATCTTATGCTTTTTGATTATGAGATACTCAACACCATTATGATGACCATTTCAGCTAAATGAAGAGGAATTTGATTTCATTTAATACACATGTCCTTAGCAATACTCAAGAGCTTGTGAGCACTATGAGTTTTTGTATTGGAGAAGGGTCTACTATATACATGGAAAAGACGTATGGAGATCAAACTCTAAGGTCAACAGACACTTCTAAACTAACGAACATGAAAGAGAGAGTCCGAGTTCCATTTTCTTTCTCTGATCGCTTGATAATCGAATCTATGAATAGACTTGGTATTAGTAAAAGCGATTTTTTTGTTCCTCCGATGACAGAACTAGTTAAAGAATGCGGGGATATTACTTTTGCCCAAAAAATGAAAGAAGTGCGAGAAAATAAAGTTAAAGAATTATGTGATAGAGTTATTGAGGAAAAAAAGATGCTGGAAAACACCAAAGAAAGGGTTAAAATACCGGATAATATTCCATCTGGGAGAGAACCTGGAAAAAAATTGATAGAAAAGAAAGCTAGGACTAGCAATGATATTTTGAGAAGAGTTGCAATTAGTGAGTTTCGAGAATTATTCAGAAAGCAGAAAGTTGTTGAGATCAACCATAAAGTCGATGAATTATCAAATTCACATGCTGAAAAGTTGAAAATCGCACATGAAAGAGCAAGAAGCAGGTCCGAATCAACAAAATCGACAAGACCATCATCAAAATTATCTAATGTAACCCTTGATAAGTCTAGAGTATATGGAGAAATACTTTTGGAACCGACAAACACTACAAAAATCAATGATGATAGATCTTCTATAACAAAAAAAGATGATGACAAGCTGTTTAAAAGGGCACATGAAAAGGCACAATTGATATTCGAGCAAACCATCCAGAAGAGACAGAAATCTGTTGAAAAAACTAATGCTATTATATCAGAACTTCCTGCATTGATTGAAAACAAGAAGAGAAGATGGTCAGAGAGAATAATGAAGATTGAGAATAATGGAAAGACAATGAGGGAGAAGAAAGATGAAGCTGAAGAGGAAAGGAAAGAAAAACTTGAGAAAGAATTAAAAGAGAAGTTTGAATTAATGGCAACAAACACGGGACAAGCACAATCAACAATAGAATCAAAAATAGATGAAGAAAGAAAGAGGCTTTTGAAGCAAACAGAGGCCGCTAATCGGATTTTCTCTGAACAAGTCGCGAAAAGGGAGAAATATAGGAAGTTTTTATGTGATAGAGATGAATCAATTGAAAAGAAAATTGCAGATCAAAAAAAGAATGTAGAAAAAGATCTGTTTGATCGGATGATAAAGAGACAACTTAGGTCCGAAGATGCTAAAAGAGTGATTAGGAGCAAAGAGTTTGAGAATCAATCCTATCTAAAGAAGAGGCTTATTGTACCATCAAAAGGAAATGAAAGACTTAGAGAAAACTTTGAAAAAGAGTTTTTAGAAACAAATAAAGAGTTCTATGACAAACGCAAGGCATTATTAGAACAAATACCTTCATTTTGCGGTCTATCATCAGAAAAACAAGTCAGATTTTTGGTTAATACTTTATCAATATCTTTTGATGAAGCAAAAGAAATACTTGAATCTGCAAAAAGTACATTTGTTACAGCATTAGAAGATTAATTGTTTTTATTAATTATATTCATGATTTCCAAGTTATTGTTTTTAATGGCAATTTCATAAGGAGAGAGATTATCAACACCTTTTGAGTGAATGTCAGCTTTATATTGGATTAAAAGTGATATACAATCAATTCTCATGGAACTCACAGCCAAATACAAAGCAGTATTATTTGAAGAATCTTTTATATTAACATCTGCTCCATTTCTTAACAGCAATTCACAAATTCTTAAATTATTATTGTGAATCGTTTCATGAAGAAGTGGTCTATGGTAATGAATCTCATATATAAATAATGACATGTTTTGAGACACCTCCTGATACATCAATTTCAGCACCATGATTTATTAGAATTTCACAGATTTCGTATTTTGAGCTACATACAGCTGATAAAAGGGGAGTGAAATTAATAATGAATAATGATAATAATGTAATAACAAAAACTACCATATCTAATATTAACATCAGAACCTAATTGAATTAGTTTAAGTAACATCATTATAGATTTAGAATTCACAGCAAATGCTAAAGGTGTAAATTCATCCCAATTAATATAACATTAAGAAAATAGTTTAAACATAACATCTTGCATGAATATTTGCTCCACTACATATTAGTAAATCGAAAATATCAATGTAGTTGTTTTGGATGGAAATATGAAGAGCAGTCTCCTTTTTTGGATTTGTTTGATCAATATTAACATTATACTCTATTAGTAATTCCACTATCCTGTAATTCCTTTTTTTTGTTGCAATAATCAGAGGGACATCAGATATTGATAAACATACTAAAAAATTGTTTTCAAAAATTAAATCCTAAATTGGGATCAGCTCCATTTTTAAGCAAAAACTCGACTATATCGACTTTATTTTCATTAATAGCGATGGTAAGTGGGGTTGTTTTAAAACAATAATAGTTTTCTGAAACAACAAGAATGGAACTCATTAAATGCATTTATGTTGGCACCGTAAGATAAAAGAAGACGAGCAATAGTAATATCTCCAACAAATGCTGCTTTATGAATAGGAGTTGACAGTATTTCGAAAATAACTTTGTAAAAATAATTCATGTTAAACATCTTCTGAAATATTGGCTCCATGTGTTAAAAGCAACTCACAAATTTGAACATTGCCATTTAAAGCACATATTATAATGGGTGTGAACCCGTTAATATCCAAAGCATTTATATCTGAGCCATTATTGATTAATACATGACAAGCTTGATACTCATTTGTAGATACTGCAAAATGCAAAGGTGTTTTCAAATTGAAGTAAACAAAATATCTCTACCTCTGCAAGATATGTCAGCTCCACTTTTTATTAGTAAATTCATCAAATCGATATTACCTAGAGTTGAAGCAGCAATTAATGGTGTGTCATGAATAAAAATGTACGTAAATTTTTACTTAATTTAGACTAGAATTATTTGTATTTGGATTTGCTCCCATCTTAAGTAGAACTTCTACCACTGTAACCATTTCATTTTCGGATGCAATATTGAGTGGAAGATTACCAAAAAATGAATAATAACTTGATAAAAATCAATAGAAAATCATCGATTGCATTAATATCTGCCCCATTTTGGATTAAATACAATGCATTGGATGATTTTTCATTATATAGAGCAACATGAAGTGGTGTACTTTTAGTAATTAATTATAAAAACTAAGAATTAAAAATTGTCATTATTAATTGAGTTTATATATATTCCAATATCTAAAAGAATTTTAATCATTTGGGATGTACTTGATTCAGCTGCAATATGAAGAACTGTATTCTCATATTCAAATGAAAAGAAAATCAAGGTAACAAAAAAAACATCAAAAATACAATTAATATCAAATCCTTTTTCAATAAGGTAACCAATAAGTTGAATATTATCTTGACAAATAGCTCCTTTAATCATCTTTGGCAAATATATAAAAAATATAAAGATTTGATAATCAATTCTTTTGGTGTTCTTTCCATTAAATACACAAAAATCTCAAATTGTTGAGGTTGGAGAGAATACAGTAATAATATATTATCACTTGATTTGATAAACTCCAAAATATCTGCACCAGAATTGACAAGAATCTGGACACTAGGAAAGCAGCAATTCTTAACCGAACAAAACAATGGTGTTTCATAATAAAAAATAACAAAAATTGAAAATCTTTTGTACTTATCTCTGCCCCTTTCTCAATTAGAAGTTTACAAATTGCTTCGCTATTTGTTACCATTGAGGCATAATGAAGTGGTGTTCTTCCATTAAAATCTAATCAATATAAAAAGCCATATTTTTGTCCTATCTTTTGAATTGACTTTGGCTCCATGTTCAATAAGAAGTGAAGCAACTTTGAACCTTTTGTTTTGACATGCCATATGAAGGGGTGTTAAAATTGAAAATGCATCTTGTTGGTTAACATCCTCTCCATTCATAATTAGGAACTTACAAATATCATGAAAACCATATGATGACATAAAAAAAAGGGACTTCTTGAAATAGTTATGTAATAACATGAAGAATAATAATAAAAACAATGTTATTGGATTTGGTTAATTCACCATTATTAAATATGGAAACAAACGGCGAAAAATAGAAATTCTCGAATAAGTACCCAATATCTAAAACATATGATTGATCCTTATTAAGCCAATCGAAAATAGAATCTCTCCTATATTTCAGAGAATTAGCTAAAGAAATACCAATATTATCATAGCTCGAAATGCACATTTGAACCAGTTCTTCTTTTCCACTGCTTACTGCATCTGCAAGAACATCATCATCGATAATCCCTCCATTTAGAAGTAAATATTTAAACAACGAAATTGATCCAAAAAAAGCGGCATATGAAATGAGTGAAGAACCCAAGGGGGCATTGCTCCACTCAAAAATACCATTTTTGATTCTTTTTCGGATATTAAAAGAAGGATGAGAAGACAGAATCTGAAACCCAGCTATATCATCATACTTTAAGCAATACTCTAAAGATTTATATAAACACCCATATTTAGCAAGATCAGATATATTTTCACAATTTTTCCCAACAATGGGCTCCAAATTATCCCATTCTCTCTCATAATCTTCCCATTCACAAATCACATCAAAGAAATCGGGTATAAACTGACTAAACAATGCAGCCAAATCAAAACTTTCCAATTTAATTATCATCGGAATAACTTCATTCTGTTCAAAATAGTTAATCGAGTACAATTCATAAATAAGCTTTGGGCACATTTTTATCCCAATGCTAACCAGATGTTCTCTGAATTTATCCGCCATTTTATACTTTTTTGAAACCAAAATGCATGCCTTTACCGCAAGATCAACACTAAATGGGCGAATCTTACAAAAAAAAACCAATTCATAAGCTAGAAGCTTAATAATTTCTTCATCTCCTTCAATTCTAATTAGCTTCTCGACTTTTTCAAGACTAAATTCCTTTTGAAGATCAGAAAAAGCCAAAAAAGTTTCCGAAAAATCCATAAAAACAATAGAGTTTATTAGTTGTTCCTCATTCATCAAGAGAGACAGGAATTCAGTCCCAAATGAGGATATGAGAGTTCCTCTTTTACTATATGAAAATCTATTTTTCAAGGAAATTTTCCGATTTCTCCATTTCCATTTTGTAGAGATAATTTAACAGTGGGATTAATTAATGAAGAATATGTGGGTAGAAGGTGCGTCTTCATTATAATCAGCTTGAATGGGTTACAAGGATGGAAAAATTTTGTTTTTTTGACTTAATGGAGAAGCCTAAAGTGTCTGTTGTTTATAATGGTGTTAAACGTGAAATGCTCAGGAGGACTATGATGAAATCCGGATTCTTTATGGATCATTATGAAAATGGAAAAAATTTTTGTTGGAATGGGACTTATTCACAAGAGTGTTTCTCAGATTTCTTGAAATTATTAGAAAATCCCATATATAGGGATGAAATTAGGAATCCCAATCTGATTAGCCTTTTGGAAGAATGGGATTGCCCAGATATTATTGATGATATTATTAGTCAAGTTAAATCCGAGTATGATTTTGTCATCATGCATAATGGATATCAATACCCTGTCAATATGAAGAAATTTTCCACTTTATCTGAGTATTTTTGTTCTCAAGTGACTCCTTCAGCTGACATGGTGGTTTCAGTGAGAGATGAATACTCTGAAGAAGCATTCTCTTTGTTTTTATATTGCTTACAAGGGATTAAATCACTTCCCCTTAATGAAATACTTATTGATATATACCTATTATGTCTGAAATGGAATTGTAGTACTCTTTTAGCCTTGATAGATACACAATCAACAGTTTTCATATTATCTGCATTAACTGCAGGTGATCTGATTGATCAAAAAATGATTGAAGCAAATGCAAGCCATCAGATCCATAATTTGATTCATGAATCTCGGTTTTATCAATTGCCCCTCTCCACTTTAAGCAGAATCGTTTCAGAATCATCCATTTGCGAGGATAACGAGAGTATTCTAGTATTTGTCCAAAATCTCTTGCAAAACCACGGAATAGAGGGTTTTTTTATCATTTTTTCTCTTGATTTTAATAGTATCACGAAAGATATATTTCTTAAAATCCTCAAGATTTTTTCTAACCACTCTCATTCCTCATTATTTCAGATGTTTGAAAGCCAATTCTCAAGCGAACATAATGAATTGGAATTAATGTTTGAAGAACAAAGGAAGCTGACTGAATATGAAAAACAACAAATCGAAATACTTAATCAGCAGATGAAAAGGAAAGAAGCAGATTATCAGAAAAGAATTGATGAACTTGATCAGCAGTTGAACAGAAAAGAAGTTGAAAACCAGAAAAGAATTGATGAACATATTCAACTGTTTAATAGGACAGAAGTAGAATATCAGAATAAAATTGAAGGACTTAATCGACAAATTAAAAAGGAAGAAGAAGAAGATCAGAACAGAATTGAAAAAAATAATCTACCATTAAAATTGAATGAATCAGGAGTACAAATGAAAGATTTCTATGAATTGTTAAGTTCTCATTACGAATATAAAAGAATTGGTCAATGGAAATCTATACAAGCTCCAGATTTCGAGAATAATATCTTTCGAGCAGCGAGCAATGGAAAATTAACTAGTGTTATATATTTATTAGCCAATGGAACTTTTATAAATTCCAAGGATAACATGGTTGAGTTTTTATTTTTAGTAATAATACTCCTCTTCATTTTGCAGCTCGAAATGGATGTATTAATGTTGTTGAATATCTAATTCAACATAAAGCTGATATGAATGCAATTGATTATGATGTTGAGTATTTATGTTTCATCAAACTCCTCTTCATTTAGCTGCTAATAATGGTCATCTTAGTGTTGTTGAATATCTTGTTCAACAAAAAGCTGATATAAATGCGAAATCTAAAGATGTTGAGTATTTATGTTTCATCAGACTCCTCTTCATTTAGCTGCTAATAATGGCCATCTTAGTGTTGTTGAATATCTTGTTCAACAAAAAGCTGATATAAATGCGAAATCTAAAGATGTTGAGTATTTATGTTTCATCAGACTCCTCTTCATTTAGCTGCCAAAAATGGTCATCTTAGTGTTGTTGAATATCTGGATCAACAAAAAGCTGATATAAATGCAACAGATAGATATATTGAGTTTTTATATTTAATAATACTCCTCTTCATTATGCTGCTGCTAATGGTCATTTTAGTGTTGTTAGCTATCTAATTATTAATGGAGCTGACTATTCCCAAGGCTATAATAATCAGAGTTTTCTCCAAATTGCTTCTCAAAATGGTCTTCTTAGTGTTGTTGAATATTTAGTTAATCACAAAGCAGATATAAATGCAAAAGATTATCAAGTTGAGTTTTTATTTTTAATTGGACTCTTCTTCATTTAGCTGCTGAAAAAGGTCATTTTAGTGTTGTTAGCTATCTAATTATTAATGGAGCTGACTATTCCCGAGGCTATAATAATCAGAGTTTTCTTCATCTTGCTTCTCAAAATGGTCTTCTTAGTGTTGTTGAATATTTAGTTAATCACAAAGCAGATATAAATGCAAAAGATTATCAAGTTGAGTTTTTATATTTAATAATACTCCTCTTCATTTAGCTGCTGAAAAAGGTCATTTTAGTGTTGTTAGCTATCTAATTATAAATGGAGCTGACTATTCCCAAGGCTATAATAATCAGAGTTTTCTCCAAATTGCTTCTCAAAATGGTCTTCTTAGTGTTGTTGAATATTTAGTTAATCACGAAGCAGATATAAATGCAAAAGATCAATATATTTTGAGTTTTAATATTTAAAACAACTCTTCTTCATTTAGCTGCTGGAAAAGGTCATATTAATGTTGTTGAATATCTGGATCAACAAAAAGCTGACATAAATGCAAAAAATTGGCAGGTTGAGTTTTTATATTTATTGATACTCCTCTTCATTATGCTGCTAAAAATGGTCATCTTAGTGTTGTTGAATATCTATTTAATAAAATTGGTGATATTAATTCAAAAAATTATTATGATAATACTCTTCTTCATTTCGCTGCTGAAAATGGTCATCTTAGTGTTGTTGAATACCTAGTTAATCGAAAAGCTGATATAAATGCAAAAAATACAAGTGTTGAGTTTTTATATTTAATATGACTCCTCTTCATTATGCTGCTATTAATGGTCATCTTAGTGTTGTTGAATATCTAGTTAATCAAAAAGCTGATATAAATGCAAGAGATAATAGTATTGACTTTTTTAATATGATCAAACTCCTCTTCATTTTGCTGCTCAAAATGTTCATCTTAGTGTTGTTGAATATCTAGTTAATCAAAATGCTGATATAAATGCAAAAAATTCTCAATGGTACACTCCATTGGATTTTGCAAGTCCATATAAAGATGAAACTGGGGTTCGAATGAAAAAGAAATTGAGTATTGCTGAATTCCTCAAGAGTAAAGGAGGAAAATAAGTCAGGAGAGGATTAAAAACCACATTCATTAGATTTTTTTAAATAATACATTTCTTTCGGTAAAAAAGTGATCTCAAGAGGAAAAAAACTTGAAACTATTGATTTACGAGTTATCCAACAAAATTTAGACCTAAAGATAGGAAATAGCTTGAGAATGCAATAGGTGCCATCATAGTTGAAACAAATTCAAAATCAAAACATGTTGAGCTTTAAATTTATTAGGACTCCTCTTCGTTATGCTGCACAAAACTTCATCTTAGTGTTTTTCAATATCAAGTTAAACAAAATCCTGAAAGAAATGAAAAGAGTAGGTGGTAGCAACATCGAATGTTGTTGAATTCCTCAAGAGAAAACAAAGCTCAGATAAAATCGGAATAAAACTAATTTTAAACGAATTAATGAGAACAACAAGTCAGAGAGAACCAGTTCCTTCAACATCAGATATAATTCAACAGACTATTGATATGTTCGAGAAGGCTGGAAAGGAATATTCTCCTATTAAGGTTAAAAATGAAGCACAGGCAATACAAGAAATTGAGTTTTTATTACAAAAAATTGATGAGAAAAATGATTGGGATGTGCAAATTAAAGCTATAAAAAGAGCTATGGCTATTTTGAATGGCAATGCGCTAACATTCACTACTTTTTATTCTAATCTTTACAAATTGAGTGATGGACTTGTAAAAGGGGCTCTAAATTTGAGGAGTTCGTTAGTTAAAGCATCTTGCTTACTTTTAACACAGTTAGCACGGCTTTTAGCTTCCAATTTCGATATGATGGGAGATGTTATATCTCCACTATCTAGACAGACATCTCATGGGACTTTGATTATCGCAGAAAGTTGCAAGCAAACAATTTTAAATATTTCCAAGTTTTGCCAAAAGAAATCTGTGATTAATATTATTTGCGAGTTAGCAAACTCTAAATCCAACCAAAATAGGCAAATATCTTCAGAATCTTTAGTATTAATTCTCAGATTTTGGGACAAATCAGTAATCAACCAGAATGTTGAAGTGATTATGAAAACCATCCAGAGTATCCAATCAGACTCACAACAAGAAGTAAGAAACATTGCCCGAAAAGCAGCAGCCATTTTTATTCATATGTTCCCAAAAAAATCTAATGCACTCATGTCAACTATGGATCAGAAAACAAAGAAAGCAATCTTAGATACCCAAGTGAGCTTTTTGAAAGATGATGAGCCAGAGCCCAACAGAAGGAAGTCACAATCGCCAGAGAAAAAACAACTAGATGAATCATCAAGCAGGAAACCAAGAAGGTCTTCTGTTTCAAAAGTTGAAAGACAAATTGTATCATCATTGGAGAACAATGACAAACCTCAATATACATCGAATATCCCTATAAAATCCAGAATCAAAGTCCAAGAAAAGAAAATAGATAATCCAAAAATAAGTCATTCTGACAAAGATGATATTGATAAATGGTTAGGCAATGATAAAACTGAGGCAAAAAAGACATGGAAACCAAAGAACACCAAAGAGTTAAAGAGGGATAAAGTAATCGAAGTTCAAAATGGGAATACTAAGATAGCAGATATTCTCAACACTAGTGACCCTATCGCCTACAAAGAAACCAGATTGAGAAAGCCAAGTTCAAGCAAATCCACCTTTAAAACGGAAACAATCAATGATGAGAATAGTCGAATTCCAACACCTCCTGGAATCGTTTTAAAGAAGCGAAAGTCTGAGCCATCTTCAAAGCCAATGTTTCAAGAATTAGAAGAAAAGATGTATACTACGAATCCTGAACAATCAGAATCAAATACAATGAAACCACCCAGAGTTCGATATTCAACACAGAATAAGGAGCTTAAACAAATAAAACCAAATACCACAGGGAAAAGGCACTCATCTCCATTTCCTGTAAGTGAAACCGAAAATGAATGTAATCCACTACGTATTGTTCAACTTGAAGATGGAAACGAGATACCTTTTATTGATAGCATTGAGTCTCTCTTCAAATCATGCAAGAGATCTGATTTGAAAACATCTATAAGACATGCTTTTTCTGGCTTGATCTTTTGTTCAACGAAACCTGATTACACTGTTCAACAAAAATCCCTAAGATTAATTGAAAGTTTGATGAAGATGTTCTCTAAAGAGTTCGAGGAGTTTCTATCATCAATCCTTGAAGTTTTATTTATTACATTGCAAAATATTCCTGAGGAAACTCAGATTGTTGCTTCTTCAATTACATTCCAGATACAATCCCAATACGATTCTATTAGACTACTAACAATTTGCACTGAATTGGTACCATCCAATGATTTATGTAAGTTCATTTCATATTTAGTTCAAAGAAAAAACACCAAAGTTCCTCCAGATTTATCTATCAAATTGATTAGTACTATTTTGCCTATTCATACAAAAGAAAAGGATCTTATACAAAGAATTATCACTTCATTAATATCAATGAATCCTGGAATATTCTTAACAATTCTTGATTCTAATATCACCCCAGATCAAAAAGAGTTTCTCACATCAATTAAATCCTCCGCCAGTGATAGAACCATAATTTTATCGAAAATACCTACATTCTCAAACAATAATGTACCACAATGGTGCAAGAGTGTGTTAAATTTTGCCACATCCCTTACCAAAGAAGACTGGGAGCAAACAAGACCCTATTTGTATCAAGCGATATCTGAATCAATGAGTTGTGATGATCACAAAGGTTTTATATATGAGCTGATATTATCTTTAATTTCTAAACTTGGCACACATAACTATGAATATTTCTTAAGTTCAATAATTTTAGATCGAAGAAGTCTTATATATCCAAATCCTCGAAAAATTCTTGATTTTTTGGTGAAAGAATCCCCTTTTGATTTTATTATCAGGGTTTTAAAGTTCAATTATGGTAATTTTACTCCATTATTAATTCGGTTTGCTTTAGAAGAAATCACCTTAGCTATGAGAAACCATCATGAACAGTTTAGTTCAGTAAATAGTATTCAAACAATTGTGAATACTGTTGTACCTTATTTGAATCATGATACCACGATGGTAAGGATGAATGCTGTTATATTCATCGCTGAGTGCTATAAATACCATAGCGGAAGCATCAATGAAATCCTTGAAGGTCTAGACTATTCTCAGCAGAAGCTGATAGAGCACTATACAAACAAAACATAACGATTTTTTTTCTATCAAATTTGCCCGCCAAAACCATTTGCTAAATGGCAGAGGACCCAATTGCATTAAGAGCCAATGCTCAAAATGCGAGAAAAAATAAAGACTATTTGAATGCATGTGCTTTGTATTCTTCGCTTTTGGAATTAGAGGCAGATGAAGAACCAATGACATTATTAGTTTGCCGAGATCATATTCATTATGCTGAATGCCTATTGTATTCGCAATCAAATGAGATTAATGATGAGGATTTGGAGATTGCATGGGAAACTCTAGAGAAAGCTCGATATGGATATGAATCAATGGCTGACAGTGTAGATAAATTCTCTGGATTAATTGATGTTCATGATATTCAAGGAGAAATTACTTTAAAGAATATGAACTATAGCGAAGCAGAGCATCAATTTGATGAATCAGCCATTATAGGTTTGGCCCATCCTAAAGTATCGTGGAGGCTTCCTGTCAATTCCCTGTTCTGCAAATCCACAGCCCAAAAGTTTATGGGAAAGTTCCAAAATGCTACTAATACTCTAACCCAAGCTATTGATCTAATTAACAGAGCTTCATTGGCAACGTCTGATCCCCAAGAAAAAGAAACCATGAAACTATTCATTGAAGATCTCGAGAGCGCCAAGTCAGCTATTCCACAATAAATATATAACAATTTACTTAATTATCTTCACCAAATGTTGGTTTTTTGGGAATTCCATATATCTGTTTTGAGTATGCTCGAACTCTGCTCTTTCGAGATAAAACTCTTTGATCCCTAAAAGTGTTATTCTGGCGTTCATTATTCGAAGGAGGAATAAGATTAGGCGTCGAATAAACGCGAGGAGGCACTAATAACAAATCGTCATTCTTAGCAAGGTTCTGAGGCTTGCTAATAATATGAGATGGAAAATCATCGCTTTCAGAATCTTTTAAACCCGCTCCAGCACTTAAAATACTCCTTGGAGTCGAAGAAGATAGAATTACCCAGTCATAATTATAATCATAAGAAAACCCTTGTTTGATAAACAAATCCCTGAATATTTTCCTATAAAAAGGATAATCAGGTCGGTCACTGAAATCCAATCTTCTTGCTTCGTTGAGAAGAACACCAAATTCAGCTGGAATACCCTCACATAAAGCATCTATTGTTGTTGCAAATTTCTTCTGGGCAATTAGATCATTTTTTTCGCTCTTTGTTTTGGCTTTGAGCCCCTGCCATGGCAAACATCCCTTTAGCAAATAAATCAACATATAGGCTATTCCTTCAATATCATCCCTCCTTGATTGCTCAATTCCAATATGCGTGTTCAAAGATGTATACCTAGCAGTTCCGGTTAAAGATCTACCTTCTCGAAATGGAATATGGGTATGATCCTTCAAATCACGGTACTTTTTCGATAGCCCAAAGTCAATAATGTATATCTGATTTGATTTCTGCCCTAATCCAAGCATAAAATTTTCGGGCTTAATATCCCTGTGAATAAGCCCTTTTTCATGCATATATTGCACTCTATCAAGAACTTGATCAGCTATCATAAGTACAGTTTTCAAAGAAAATGACCTAGAGCACATGCAAAACATTTCCTCAATAGACTGTCCTAAAAGTTCAATAACAATACCATTATAGTCCCCCTCTGTTCCATGCCATTTAAAATCTGGGATGCCAACACCACCAACTAACATACTATAGACTTTAGCTTCCTGATATATTTGTGGGGTGACCGCTGTCGTAGGCTCAAGTTTTATAGCAACCATCTCATGCGTTGTCGTTATTTCTCCTTTAAAAACTTCACCAAAACTACCGCCGCCGATTTTTTCCGATACTCTGTATTTAGATCCAATCCTCATGAAGTTTTACTAATCGTTGATTTTGGCACTTTTTTGTCAGTTTGGTCATAATAAAGTTCTTTGAATTTTTGATTTCAACATAGAATTTTTGTATGCTTTATATATTTACATTTACTGAAAAGATTATTGATGTAAAGTTTTATTTTAATAAACTAATAATCGGCACCATGAAGTTTCAGGTATTCAACCACAGGTATATGATCATTATTGACTGAATATTGAAGAGGAGTCCAACCTTCTGCGTCCTTTGAGTTGATATCTGCTCCATTATTTATTAAATACTCAACAATACTAAGGTGGCCATTTTGTGCTGAACAATGAAGTGGAGTAAAATCACTACCACTCTTTACACTGATATCAGCTCCATGATTAAAGAGATATTCAACAACTTTATCATGACCATTTGCTGCTGAAAAATGAAGTGGTGTTTCATTATAAATATTCTTCACATTTACATCAACACCATGACTAACAAGATACTCAACAATTTCAATGTGACAATTTGCTGAAGAATAATGCAAAGGTGTATTACAATCATTATCCCGAGAATTTATTTCAGCTCCATGATTAATAAGTAAATCAATAGTACTCAAATGGCCATTAGCTGCTGAAAAATGAAGTGGTGAATACCCATTAATATTCTTAGCATTGACATCAGATCCATTTCTTGCCAGAAAATCAACTACATTCAATTGGCCATGTTGTACGGATAGGTGAAGAGGAATATGATCATTTTTGTCTTTTGTATTTACATCAGCTCCGTGGTTTAAAAGGCATTCAACGATATCAAGATGGCCATTTTGTGCTGAAAAATGAAGAGGAGTCATGTTTGTAATATTTTTTGAATCTACAACAGATCCATGCTCAATTAAATACTCAACAACAATAATGTGCCCATTTTGAGCAGATAGATGAAGAGGTATATGATCATTTTTGTCTTTTGCATTTACATCAGCTCCATGGTTTAAAAGGTATTCAACGATATCAAGATGGCCATTTTGGGCTGAGTAATGAAGAGGAGTAAAATCATCTTGATCTTTTGAGAAAATATCAGCCCCATATTTTCCAAGACATTCAACAATATTTAGGCAACCATTTGCTGCTGAAAAATGAAGCGGAGTTATACCATTTGTTGTTTTCGCATTGAGGTTTGCTCCATGGTCGATCAATAGTTGAACAACATTAATAAACCCATTTTGAACTGATAAATGAAGAGGGGTGTAATTATTTCGATTCTTTGAATTGATCAATGCTCCTTGGCTAATCAGATATTCAACAACATCAAAATGTCCTTTCATGGCTGCACAATGAAGAGGCGTAAATTCATCTATATCATTTGAATTGACTTCAGCTCCATGACTAACTAAATTCTGGGTAATTTTTAGATGGCCATTTATTGCTGAGCAATGAAGAGGAGTAACAAGTTTTAATGTCTTTGCATCTATAATAGCTCCATGATTAATGAGACACTCAATAATACTAATATTCCCATTTTGGGAGGAATAGTGAAGAGAAGTCCATCCATCTTTATCCTTTTCATTGATATCTGATCCATGATTGATTAGATATTCCACAACACCAAGATGATCATTTTGTGCAGATAAATGTAGAGGAGTCTCGTCATTATCATTTTTTACATTGACATCTGCCCCATGTATTAAAAGGCATTCAACAACACCAAGATGGCCATTTTGTGCAGATATGTGAAGAGGTGTCTCATTAATTTCATTCTTAGCGCTGATATCTGCACCATGACTAATAAGATATTCAACAACATTAACATGACCATTGGAAGCTGAACAATGAAGAGGAGATATATATTTTGAAGTTTTTTCATTGATATCACCTCCATGATTAATCAGATATTCAAGTACATTTACATAACCATTTTGTGCTGAAAAATGAAGAGGAGTATAATCATCTTTGTCTTTTTCATTTATATTTGCTCCGTGATTAACAAGATATTCAACAACATGAACATGACCATTGGAGGCTGAACAATGAAGAGGAGTAACATTTGTTGAAGTTTTTTCATTGATATCACTTCCATGATTAATAAAAAATTCAACAATATTTAGATAACCATTCCTCGAAGCAAAATGAAGAGGAGTCCAGCCATCCTGATCCTTTTTTTTAATATCTGCTCCGTGATTGTACATATATTCAACGGTACTAATATGACCATTTGCAGCTGAAACATGAATAGCTGTTGATTTATCAGATGTAATTGCTTCAATATCAGCCCCGTGATTAATTAGACACTCAACAACACTTATATGGCCATTATGTGCGGATAAAAGCAGAGGTGTCCAACCATCATTATTCTTTGCATTGATATCCGCGCCATGATTAATGAGATATTCTAAAATACAAAGATGGCCATTCACTGCTGAGCAATGTAGAGGGGTAAAATTATATTTATCCCTCGAATTGACATCAAAGCCATGATTAATAAGATACTCAACAACATCTTGATGACCATTTTCTGCGGAAAAATGAAGGGCTGTTGATTTATTTGTTTCATCTTTTTCTAAATCAGCTCCATGATTAAAAAGAAAATCAACAACATTAATATGGCCATTTTGTGCAGAATAATGAAGTGAAGTGTAATCCTCTTGATCCTTTTCATTGATATTTGCTCCATGATTAATAAGATATTCAACAATATTAACATGACCATTTGCGGCTGAACAATGAATAGGAGTAACTTGTTTTATAGTCTTGGGATTGATATCATTTCCATTATTAATTAGATATTCAACAACCGAAATATGACCATTTTGGGCGGAATAATGAAGAGGAGTGTATCCTTCTCGGTCTTTCGCATTGATATCCGCTCTATGATTAACGAGATATTCTACAACTTTTAAATGGCCATTAACAGCTGAATAATGAAGTGGAGTCCGATTATCTTTATCTTTTGAATCAATAAATGCATTACTATTGATTAAAAATTCAACAACATCAAGATGGTTATATTGTGCTGAAAAATGAAGAGGAGTACAATAATCTTCATGTTTCGCATCTATAGTTGCTCCATGATTTACCAGATATTCAACAACACTCAGGTGGCCCTGCTTTGCAGATAAATGAAGAGGAGACCATAAAAACAATAATTTTGGATGTTATTTGACATTAAATCTATGTGGGCTCCTTTATTAACTAGGTATTCAACTATTTTTATATGACCTTTCTCTGCTGAATAATGTAAAGGAGTATAAAGATTTGTATCCTTGGCATCAACAATTGCTCCATTGTTAACTAGATAATTAACAATGCCAAGATGATTATTCTGGGCGGAGTAGTGAAGTGGTGTACATTCATCTCTATCCATGGTATTAATCTCAACTCCATTTTCAAGCAAAAATGCTATCAGAGACATTCGATAATACTCAGAAGCTTTGCATAATAAAGCTGGAAAATAATTAGGCTTTTCATTACATATATGGAAAATATCGAAAGAACCACAACATACTGATAAAGATCGAGCATTATCATCTATCTTGTAGCCCTTCATGATCAAATGCTTAAAACACTTGATTGATCCAAAATAAACGGCAAATGATAATATATCAAGTGACTCTGGTTTTCTGGCCCATTCAAAAGGGCTCCATTTCACATTTATTTCATTTTTATTGTCTAAATCATTAAAAACACCGAGATCATCATATTTTAGACAATATTCCAAACTTGATGGAAGAAAACCAAATTGGATTAAGAGATCAACTTTTTCATCTTGTTCTAATAAATCTTCATCAAAATCATTAGGCTTATCCATTTTATAAATTATGTTGCCAAAATCTTTAATGAATTTTCGAAAATAGACATGCAAAATATAAGATTTCTCTATAGTTAAATATGGTTCAATTTCTTCAAAGAGCAAAACTCCCCTCTGAAATAATCGATATATCAATACAGGACATTTATTCATTTTCTTTAATACTTTGTTTTTGAAATTTTGATTCTCACAAAAACTAAGGCACAACCTAACAGCTTGATCAAGTTTATCGGGACGAAGATGAGGCAATGTAATTAACCGATCAACCCAAAAATCAACATCAACTATTTCGTTAATAGCCTCTACTTCATCTCCATAAAGAAATGACTCCAAATCTATCAATGCTTCCATATTAATGAAAAGTGACATTACCTGTAAGCAGGTTGATGACTGTGAAAACCCACAATGAGTGTTAGATGATCATATTAGAAAACTTGGTTCTTAGTGGCATATCATTACCTAAACTGCGTCTATTTACCTTTATTATACAATATACCAAAATATTTTTTTTAACTAAAAAAATTGAATAAACTAATGTCCTACATACTTAAGTCAGCTGTATTTGCAATCACTATTGAATAACTGTTACACAAATATTGATTATGTGTCTTTCGAAAACACCCGGTTCAGTAATTAAAAAAACATATCTTAGATAATTACATGGGCAGGCTGAAAAGCATGTTATTGCGAGGCAAAATCAAGACTCATTTATAAATCAGTTTTCATCTTTCAATTATGATACTCTAAATATGTTGATTGTGATAATGTTAAAAAGATTGGAAAACTGATTTAGAATTTCCAAAAAATGGGGGAAAAATTATGATAAACATCGAAAAATATGCAAATTCAAAATATATTTGGGAAAAATTGTAAATTATATTGAATATTTGAAGATATCAAAATAAAGATCACTTTGTTAGGGCTTTTGGATCCTTCAAACTCTGATTACTGATAATATCTTGAAACTGCGCACGCATTTGATTGTGCATCCTAATAAAAAATGAGCTTTGAGATGAGAAATCCTTTCTAGCTTTCATTAAAATGAAATGAAAATATATTTACCGAAGCTCGAATGAGCCTGTATACTCTATTGCGATTACAATAAGCTTGTATGCTTTTTCAAATGATGTGAATGTCGGTACATGAAGCTGGTGGAAACAGGTTGAAGCTGTTGGAAGAACATCTGTACCATTTCCATTATCAATTTTAAGATAGCTACTATCTGTAACAGGTGGAAGTCTCAATCTACCAGAGCTAAATTTCAATAATAGGGATCGTTGATGTGATGTCAGAGCTTCTATTACTCTCAAAAGTATATCTTGTTGATCAGCATTGATACCCTCAAACGATGTGGTTTTCTTCATTGCTTCAAATGATATCTCGTTTTCTCCACATACTGCATATTCCAATGTGTATGAATCAACTTTGGAACTCGGTGCAAAATCTAGATTTTCCCAAAATCCATCCTTTAAAGCTGTAAGTGAGTCTTTCAATTCATTTATTCTAAACTCATTAGCCAGAGATATGAATTGCAAACAATTTTGTTTCGTAACTAATTCGGTTTTACCATTGGGGGTTAATGGTGTTAAAACACCTAATGAATTAAGAATCACAAATTTTTGGTTAAATCTTTCAGCAAACTGGGCTTCAGTCATATTTGAACCATATGCCTCTTGTAAAGACTCAATTAGGTGCTTGTAATTATTATCTATTTCAAAAATAGACTCAATACTAATGAAGCCGCTTACTAAGAATTTCCATACAAGAGGAGGGAAGTTAATTGGCTGAACAAGTTCTGTTCTCGCGCATATTGCCATACAAGCCCCGGCTACTCGATATCGTTGCTTTGAGTTCTCTATGGATGGATTTGGAAGAGGTATAACGTATTCTTTATAGTGGTCTATTCCATTTCTATGATTTGGAACATAAATAACCAAACCGCAATTTATGGAAGTAAAATCTAGAATCAAATCAGAAACCAATTCTCTTGCAGGACCTCCAGCGTCAATACCCATTTCATTTGTGAAATTAACTTCCCATGGTTTGGCGCTGTTACAACGAAAGTCTTGTGGATTTTTATATGCTTTTACCATTTGTGCAATCATAGTATTATTATAATCATGAGAGATTCCATCTCTGACTTCAATAGATTTCTTTCGATCAATATTAATCTCAGGTCTTGTAGATGTACTTTTTGAGACAATCTCTGCTCGAAAACTCTCAATTTTGAGTTTTGCACTAATAGAAGGTAAAAGTTTGGATATTACAGGATCCTCGGATAGGTCTGATGGGATATGGAAATAGAACCAATTTAACATTTCTAGCATGTGTGCTCGAAGACATAATACATTAATTGGAGCTTTGTTAGTTAAAGAAAGAAGTGTATGTGCTTGAATCCGGATAGAAATGTTTGATTCTTTAAATCTACTTGATGAGATGGTTTGCAATATCTGCTGATCAAAATCAATGTTCCAATCATTTATCAGATAGGAAATATCCCTAACAAAACTCTCAGAATATTGCAAAACATATTGATCCTCGGGAATTCTATCAAGCGAGCAAACAACAAATACAAGTCCATCTAACTTACAATCATCATTTATGAGCTTCAAGAATAATTCTTTCCTTTGTTCATTCTTATACTCATTACCTGGTTTATACACTTGTGCGTCAAGGTATTGGTTATTCCCTGAGAGCATAAACTGAACACTATTGTTGTTACAAATGACAGAAATTGTTCCCGGGTTATAATCAACAAAAACAATTCGGATTTCTTTTTCAGAAATAATGCTGATTTCAATTTTTGGATATTCAATTACATACCTAGCCCAAAACAATAACAACTGGTGGAATGGATAGCTATAATGGTTATTGTTGTTAAGGAAAACCCTTTTTAGAAACTGGAAAAGTGCCTTATAGTCACATTTTTCGTCAAAATTAGGCCCAATTTGATTACTAGGTAGTGCAAAAACGGGTTCTCCAAGATTCAAAATTTCTAATCTATCTGCCTCAGACATGAAATAAGGGAAGAAATGCTTTAAAAATATATATTGCTTTTCGTCCCAAATAACTTGTATATCATCTAAAAATCCTTGAATATGCTTGTTCTGATTTCTGGGGATGTAGTATGAAGCGAAGTTGATTCGGTGAAGAAGCCCATCGGTTAAATCAGATCCCATTAAAGGCAGTTTTTCAATTAAAAATTTTAGAATATCTTTTGAAAAACTGTTAAAGAAAGGAAATCCAGCAATAATTGAATCCATTACACATGCATATATTCTTTGCTTAATTTGCCTGTATAATGAAAACTCCATTTTCTTTAATCCCGAAGAAAGAAGTAGAACAAAATACTTGAAAGATACAATCAAATCGTAGAAAGTGCCACATAAAGTCACATTAGATTCTTTGTATAATGGGATCATAAACACAAATATATTTGGTTCGGAATTCTCTAAGAAACTTAATGACAAGCTTTGGCCTTCAATTAGATGTAATCCGCTCGAAAATGTCAAAGTAGAGCCGTTGGGAGTGTTGATGATGTAATTAAAATTCTGATCGTTCAATGTCGAATTGCAAAACACAATCCAATTCTCTGCTTTGGAATCGGTAATCTGGTAAGGTGTACTCAACAAATTTGTTGATGAAATAACCCTTGCATATGGATGACATTCATTAACAGTATAAGAGTGAGAGTGAGAAAACATTCTAACTAAACTCCTAAACCATAAGTCGATATAGCTAGCGAAATTGTTCTCAGAAGAAATAAAATCATATATGGCCTTCGAGGCAATTCTTTCTTGGTATTGTGAGTGCTTGGAAACATTGGAATTGGTATCAAAAATATTACAGTTAAAATCAATTGGTGATAGACCTTTTTCAATACAGCTTGAAGAAAACACTTCTACATAACATATAAGATAGAGCATTCGTCTCAAAATGGACTCATTGTTAAAATGATACTCTTTGATTAATGCCTCAACCCCGTTAGGATGTTGTGATATAGTGTTAAGAACAACTTTAGAAATAAGAGTATTTCTGAGAACGGACGATAATCCTGAGACAAAAATGCATAAGAAATCAGTTGGCAAAATAGAATAATAGTTGGGATGAAAAACAGGTAAATACATGCAAGGTTGAAAACTAGACTCTTGAGATTTGATTATTTTCCCGTTATATGGATTAACCGATACTGAACAATTCAGATTGTACTTTCTTTTAATACAATCATGTTTGTTGGAATTTAAATAGTGTGTAAGCTCGTTTGAAACGATTGGAAAACATTCTGTAGTAGAGTGGTTGAGAATATTATATATTGGATGAGACCCAATAGTCTTAGGTGGTTTTGTAGTAAGGGCGCTATAAAACGTTTCAAGCAATTTTGAAGGATACTTAACAAAAGGATCCGTTATGGGTGGCGACTGAAATGATTTGCAAGGAACAACTTCGATATATCTATGACCATTCCATATGTTATTCTCTGGTATCTCATGTTCTTTTTTATTAACTACTCTAATATCTTTAGATTTCTTTTGGTGGTGCTTATTAGAATTACGAAATACTAAGCTTCGTGTTTGATTATCAGGCGAATTCATTGAAGATTTTATGGAATATGAGATACTACTTCCTGAGTATACCACTAAAAAGAAAAATACATCGGAAGAATCAAACTCTGTTGTTGCTAAAACGGTTGACCCATCATTAGACTTTATAGAACAGCGCTTATTAAGTCCATCAAAACATGCTATTATTGTTTTGCTCATTTCTTTCGAAGTCAGTGATCTATTAATCTTGCCTGTCAATTTGGCACTCCCATTTCTTTGGGAATAACATATATTTTGGTAAAGTGGTTCATAAACTGAAGGGTTGATTAGACCAAAATCAAAAGACTGGGATCCTTTATAACTTATCGTTAACTCGTAAAAATATGGACTAGAGCAGGGAGTACTAAGAAAAGAATGAACCCCTGATTTGGAGTAAACAGAATTCTTATCAAACTTAACATCCAATGATTCACTCAATGGTGATAAAGAAATATGTCTAAGTTCGATAGAAGTGTTTTCGTATTGAAATGCCCCAACTGAGGTTGTTGAAACGAGAGATTTAATAATAGGTAGGAAGTCTTCTGTATGATCTTCAACAGTAACATCAGAAAAGGATGAAACATTGATATTAGACAAAAGAGCCTTTTGGAAGTCTTCATTTTCTGAATATTCTTTCATGCTTGAGAAAATATAATATGAAAGCATAAATTCAAAAGGTTTCTTATATTTTTGATATAAAAATCTTTGGAAAATTGGCAAAAGTTTGGAAAACTCAGAATACATAGAAACAGAAAAACTACAAGAATTGGTCTTTTGGAAAGAATCCGATATTGGTTGATCTTTCTGAACAGATACGGAAGAAAGTGGTAATTGCCAAATTTGATATTGATTAATGTCATAATCAATTCTTGATACATAATACAATGATGATGATGAAAGTTCTTTGATAATTGACATCCATCCATTAAGATTAATAACATTTGACAAAATACAGAAAACACCAAATGGAAGGATTGGGTCATTAAATAACTCATATAAACCAGTAACTTTCACATTTTGATCATTATACTTGGTTAGAATAATACCAAAAACGTTCTTCACCAATTCATGTGAAGAATTATCTTTGTCTTTAAGAATTTCTCGAATAAAAGAAATTAAAAATGAACAGCATGATAAGATTATCTCTGGTGTTCTACAACTGGTATTGCTAAACAACTTTTTCTCATATAAAAGAGGCAGGTGTTGTTGGATTGAAGGCTTTCCTCCTGAACATATCGTTGAAATTTGTTTGAGGGTCCAATATATCAATGCGATTCTATCATCAACAACATGAAGAATGTCGGTAAGCATAGGAAACATATAGGAAAAGTCGGATATATCAGCAGCTTCGATGGATCGGATAAGATGGTTGCTTTCGATTGTGATGAGCATTCCAGGTCTGTAAAGAATCCTAATGAGCCGTGGAGTGGTTTTCCCAATCATATTGACCAAATAATTGAATGAATCTAAATAATATTTTTTGTAATCAGCATTTGATGTTTTCTTATTAATAAAATATAAAACAGACATAAAATATGTTGCAAAAGACTCTTCCATACTGTTAATGGAACAACTCCTCTTTGTAAACAAAATATTCATAATTCTATTGATGGGATTAATAATTGAAAGAGGATCTATATGACTAATTGTAAAAAACATTCTAGAAATAAATGTCAAATTTGAATTAGAAAATATTGCTTTCTGGTGGTTATTCTCAAAAAAAGACACTGCTAGCTCGATTATATATTTAATTGTAGCAACTTCCTTTTGATCAAGAATATTCTCGAGAACCGATTCTTTAATTGATAAAACGTAAGAATCAAGTGATTCGACATTGGAAAACTTCTCCATTAAATAATTAAGCATGTATACTCCTGTTTTGCCAGATAATCTGGAAAAAATTTCATAAAGGAATTGTAAGGATACGGTTATTCCTTTTTGGGCCTCCTTTGTTTGATTAATAATCTCAAAATATGCTTCAAGAGAAATTTCATCATTAAGGAACTTGGAAATCTTCTTAATCATTATGGGGAATTCTGCTTCCCAGTTAGAAGAATGATAACGAAGGCAAGGTTCGATATGAGCCAAAAACAAACATTTCTTTTTCATAATTTCACAAAACAGAGAATAATTCTCAGAAAGTTTTGCTGAAGGACTGGATTCCTTATCAGAAAAATTCTTTTGATATAAATGAGTTCTTTGGTAGATAAACCGAATATTTCTCCGAATCATCTGTATTTCTTGAATGCATTGCTTAATAAAATGTGATACAGCAGGTTTATCTGTTTTAGATGTTTGTAAAAACATGCTGATTTCATAAAGCTCGTTTGATAGACCTAGTTGTTTCGAAAAGGCAGCTAAAATAAGCCTTTCAAGATGTGTATCATTAGTGTTACTTTGTTGTCTTCCTGGGTTGGGAATACAACTATTTAAAAATACATAAAGAGTATCAATAGATTGGTGGGGTTTGAATGCAAGTAAAGACTGAAAGAAGTCTTGAGCAAGCCTGGTGTTAGAGTTCTTATTATGAAGATTAAATGAGAGCCCTTTAATCAGGCTATGATGTTGGATCTTTTGTGGAGATGTATTCAATATTGTTTGATATATCTGGCCAATACTTTCTAATGTGACATCAGATGCAAAGGTATTGTGCAGAAGCCAATGAAAACTTGAAGATCTCTCAAGTTCTGATGAGTGATTCATAAGTCCATATACATAATCAAAATAGCAAGAATAGAATGCCATGATTATGATATTATTATTTACGCTTAAAATAATGTTTTCATAATTCTTTTGAAAGTCTGTGAGTCCAATAAAAATGTCATGAAGAATCAAAACAATTGGCATAAGCAGTAAATAAGATGAGCTGAAAGGATGAATCATCATTATCCATTTCTCGAATATGATGGAAGATGGAATTATGACACTTTCATTAATAACATTGGAATTTATTGAACTCAATTGTTTAACGAAATGTGAGCATATGGTTTTGGATAGCTTGATAAAAATATCATATACTGTTTGTTCTTGACAATTCAATTTATTGGTGACTTTTAATGATAATAACTTTACTTTGCTCATAACTTCAATAAAATATGAATCAAATAAAGTTTTGATAATAGAATTCTGCTCCATAGAATAGTTGGCAATGATGCTATCAAAAATATCCGTGAATGAATCGCAACTAAAACAGGATATGAAAAGATGAGAATCGATGATAGCGGGAAGACATGTTATAATAATATTTTTATCATTATTCTTGAGAAAAATAGAGATAACCATAATCAGATCTTCAGGATTATTTGAGAAAAGAATATCAAGAGAATTGATAAGAAGAGAAAAAACTATAGGCCTGATTGTGAGGAATTCCTGATTGGTAATAATCTTGAGGCAAATGTTTATGATGGATTTCGACTGATAAATTGATTTTGAAACCATAGAGTCTGGATATGGATATCTGGTATCATAATTTGTCAAATTGATATCCAATAACTTAATAAAAGCAGATAATGCTCTTAATATTTCATATTTTTTCCAAAAAGAAATCGGTTCATTATACACAATAAATGCTTCACATAAATACTCAATGGTGTTAATAATGATATCAAGAGTGGAACTATTTGATGGAGCAATAAACAATGAGTGATGAATATTATAAAAGGCATTATTTCTTGAAGAGTAAAACGAGAACCCATGATAGTGCGTTGTAATATAATCTAGAAACTCAAGAATATTCTCAGCAACAAGCATGTGTGTGCTGTTATCTGGATTATATTTTGGTTTCCCAATCATGCTATGATTTATACCCAAAACCCAAGGTGATGTTCCATAGAAACTGGGAATCCGATACAAAACACCATTGTTGGAATTAGAAATAGCCCAAAAACACTTATTCCATGGATCATATATCATTGATGATATCATACATTCAAATACCACCCTTGAATCCAATAAATGTTCTGATGTCATTAAACTAAAATGACGTGCAAAATATTGATGCTTACCTTGATTCTCAGATAAGTACTTTAAGAAAGTAATTATTATCCCGTTAGTAATAACAATCATACCCTTGGTAAATTCTTGAGGAAACAAAGAATCACTAAATGGTGCTTCTAAAGCAGCAATTCCTTTCTGAAACCGAATTTGCCTTTTAAGATATAGCTTTGGCCTTTCAATCAAAAATACAGACATAAGGTTAGGTGCATTGAAAGAATATAAATTCTTCCCATCTGAAGCAAATGGCGCTGTGCACTGAGGTAAAAACTCAAACTCGCCGTAAATACAATAGCGAATATCTTGTTGAACTTTTGCATTGATTTCAGTGGCCCATAATGTATGGGTTGGCTCAGCAGTTGAATAAAACAATAAAGTACCATTACCATAACCAAGACAAATGTCATTTCCTGATACCTGATTCATGTGCTGAATCTCGGTCTTAAGAAATCTGTCCTTAAAACAATATGGTTTTCGAGAAATATCAATTGATGTGAGAGTTTTTCCATTTCCAAGTATATATAATTTATCACCATCGGTTGCCATAAATGAAGACTGGACTGAACCTGTGGGGATAAAATCATACATTGTTGCTGATGTAATGATATCTTCTGGGAAAGAAGAAAAAGCAGCATTGGTCAAGAGGCGATCATTGTAAATTTTTTCAAGAGATTGAAAAGAAAAGGGATTATTCTTTGAAAACTTTTTCGATTCCAATTTGATTAATCTAAGAAAAGAGTCGAGAATTGAAGATAATTGATATGTAACAAATCCCCATTCCAAACTTGTGTATATAATATCTTCATACTCATTTTCGAGCATCATCATACTTAATTGTTCAGATATAACTGAATATGAATTGTGAAACTGCAAAGAACCATTAAACTTCTTGGAGAAGTCGGAAACTCGGCAAACAAGCTCAGTTTCGGATAATTCAGAATTTAAAATTTCTTCAATCAAGAAACCAGGATCACTCACCTTCCTATGAGCAGAGATCGCACTTTGAAGAAGTCCTACACGAAAATCTTCTCTTTTGTTAGTTTCTGCTTCATAGCTCGAGTAAACAAGATTGGATCTTTCTTTGAGATATGTAAAAAGCTCCATTAATATCTGTTCTTCTTGTGGCTTCATCTCTTTACGGCCATTAAGCAATGGTAAAACCACTTTCTTCAAAACCGAGTCTTCATCAGTAGCAACAGTCAAATTTGAATAATCCTTTATCATTGCCAATATCATATCAGAATTGGGTATTCTTAGTTGCTCTGTGATGTTTTCTTTTGATTCAAACAGGGAAGAAACAAACGGCTGCAATCTTGCTAAATCAATTATGTCTGTGGGGAATACTTTTTGATATGCTTCTCCAATTGCATCAACAAGTCTATCTTGAGAAATAGTTGACTTTGATACATCTTGTCCCATTTTAAGATTTATGATCTACAAAAAGTGCTCACTTTATTCATCAACCTGCAAAAACTACATCTTATTTATGTTTATTCTTGTCTTTCTCTTGTATATACTGTGTGCATGAAGAAAGGATTATCTGTGAGATCTGCTCCTTCAAACAAAAACTTCCTTTTCTCTTTGATAAAGAAGAAATATAGTGTTAGGGCAGCATACATTGAGTCTCTACCTTGAGATACCATATATCTTTCAGACACTGTTGATTTATATTTTGTCATTACATAAAACTTGCTCCAATCATCACTACATAACAGTACATCATCCTCTCCTTCAAAAAATGGCTCTGTACCAATAAATATGTATTTTTGCCTAAAAATATTTCTCAGTCCCTTTGAGGATTTCATTCCAGTCATTGCAAACGAAATCCATCCGCTTAATACACTAAGAATAATTCGATTATCAGATGGTAAATCGGAGCTCCATTCTTTATCAAGCCATTTATCACCTCTATCACCATAATGCCCGGCTAAATAAGACGATGATGCCAATATTCTGATTCTGTGAATAACATAAGATCTGCAATGTTCATAAGATGGTATGGAAATCATTGATTCCACAATTGGATCATCAAGGTTAAGTTTAGGAATAAGTTTTGCTAGCAAATTCTGTTGAATAAAAGCTTTCATATTCACAAGATACTTATTAAATACGGCTGAGGTCAAACCAACCTTTCTTAATGATTCACTCGCAAGCTGATCAATATTTGAGTCAGATGCTCCTCCAAATTGAGAAACATGCATTGATGAATTAGGACGATCTGAAAGAATAAATGGTCTGTAAAGATTCAAAGTAGGTTGCATAGAACCAGAAAACACAGATGTATGAGTGGATGATGGTTGTTTAGCAAAAATGCTGGATGGTGATTGTATGGGTTGAGACGTTGATGATTGCCCATCATCTTTGCGAATAGTAAACGATAAGGGTAATCTAGGAGCTTTTTGTCGGTAATAATAAGAAATAAAACCAATTATGGATAAGCTAACAGAAAAAACAGATGTTGCTAACGAAAACTGGGGGAAAACATTGATCGAATATAAAAATACGAATAATATAGATGACAATAGAAAAATGATACTCAATAAAAATTTAGTCTGCTCAGAATCATGAGCAGATTTCAGATTTTTGAAAAATACTGAATTCTGAAACGGAAGAAATGGAAATTTTCTTCTTGGAATAGTTTTCGGAATTGGAACTTGGCGATCTATGTCTAAATCAAATTTCTTGGCAGGCGTTTCAACAGTTTTCGATTCAAAAGGAGATGGATATTTAGGAGCCCGCAAAATTCGATCAATACCTGGGGTATCAAACCGAGTGTATGTAGAGTCACGTATCCCTTCAGCCCTCTTAAATGGTGCTGTAAGCTGGACTCTAATTCGGTCTTCCATGATAAATCGACTAAACCTCAGGTCAAAATTCAATATAAAAACGATTATTATTAATGAGTATTTACGGAAGTGATATCCAGCCGGCCCAAATCGGCAGTTCGACGTACGCCTTCCCGGCCGATCCCACTGGGTATTTTTATTACACACTTGGGATGCAGAAATTGGAAAAATCAATAACTCTGTTCTTCGAAAATGCTGAATCTGACGCTGAGCGCCTATTAATGAACGCAAACAATCATCAAGACAATAACGACATGCATTTCGGAGACAACCCAAATGCCCTAGATGTCCAATTCCCGGGTTTTGTAAACAGGTAATAATAAACGACCTAAAAAATTGTGAAGAAATAGCGGTTTAACTGGCCACTCTAGATGCTTCCAGTTAATCCTCAATCAATCAGGTTAGATGGTCAACGCCAGCAAGGTGACAATGTTCGCGTTCAAAATATTCGTGCGGCTATGGCTGTTGCCAATGTTGTTCGCTCATCGCTTGGTCCAATTGGACTTGATAAAATGTTAGTTGATGATATCGGTGAAGTTACTATTACTAACGATGGTGCTACAATTCTTTCTCAGCTTGATGTTCAGCATCCAGCTGGAAAAGTTCTGATTCAACTTTCCCAACTCCAAGACCGCGAAGTTGGAGATGGCACCACCACTGTCGTTCTTCTCGCTGCCGAACTTTTGAGGCTTGGGCAGGACCTTATTGAGAAAAAGGTTCATGCAAATACCGTTATTTCTGGATTCCGCCAAGCAGCTAAGCGCGCAATTGCATTCATGAAGCAAAGTTGTGCTATTTCCAACGATTCTCTTGATAGAGATGTTCTTATCAAGATCGCTAAGACATCCATGAATTCCAAGATTCTTAACGCTTACAGTGATTTCTTTGCAAATATGGTTGTAGATGCTTGCTTGACTGTTAAGTCAGAATCTGGAAAGTGCCCAACAAACAAGATTAATATTGTTAAGTCTCTTGGAAGATCACTTCCTGAGTCATCAAGCATTCTTAACGGAGTTGCTATTAATGCTCGTCGTGCATCAGAGCAACTTCCTCGCCATGTTGAGAATGTTAAAGTTGCTGTTCTTGATTTCGGACTCCAAAGGACACGCCTTCCAATGGGAATTCAATTCAGACTTAAGGATGCTACTAAGCTTCAAGCTATCCAAGAAGAAGAAATGGCTCAATGCCGCAAAAAGGTTGAATCCATCATTAATGCTGGTGCTAATGTTATTATCACATCAAAAACAATTGATGAAGCTTCCCTCAAGCCCCTTGTTAAGCTTGGTGCTATTGGAATTCGCCATGTTTCTGATGGTGAACTTGCTCATGTTGCTAAAGCTACAGGTGCTACCATTGTCAGACAACTTATTGATGAGGATGGTGGTGAGAAATTTGACCCAGCATGGCTCGGTTCTGCCAAACTTTGTGAGCAAGTCCCAATTGGTGATAATGAAATGATTGTTTTCAGAGATTGCGCTATGGAAAACACTGCTTCTCTTATATTAAGAGGTCCAAACACTTTCACTCTTGAAGAAGCCAATCGTACCCTTCGTGATGCCCTCAGTGCTGTTAAGCGTGTCATTGAATCCAAGCATGTTGTTAGTGGTGGTGGTGCTGTTGAAGCTGCACTTTCAGTCTTTTTGAACAGTGAAGCCAAGAAATTTGATGGCAAGGAGCAGGTTGCAATGCTTAAATTTGCTGAAGCTTTGTTAGTCATTCCTAAGATTCTCGCCAACAATGCAGCTCTTGATTCCACAGACTTGGTTGCTAAACTTCGCGCAGCTCACTATGAAGCTCAACAAAAGGGAGAGAAGTGCTTTGCTGCTCTTGATTTGGTCAATGGAAAAATTAGGGATGGTATGAATGATGGTGTTATTGAACCAGGTATGTCAAAAGTTAAATCAATTCAATTTGCTACTGAAGCTGCTATTACAATCCTTCGTATTGATGATCTTATTAAGCTTAATCCAGAAGAGAAGAGACAGAGCGAAGAAAGCGAGTAAAAATAAATAAGGTAATTTTTTCCCATTTTAATGAAGATTATCAAGTCTGTTTTAAAGGCATATTTAGCAATTTTAAAAAGTATTGTGATGTTTCCTTCTTCAATATTTTGGATTCTTTCTACATTTCCAATTTTTGGGTTCATATTGTCAACAGGAATTTCTTATTCGTACAAGGGATGTGTCAAAAAGACTCTTCCATCTACTTCTCTCTTGCTAAGTGATACTCGTTATTCTTTTTATCTCATGATAATTCATTTAGTCATTGTTGCTGCATTTATTCGATTTCATTTTATGGTAGAAAAGTATTTCTCAAGAACTCTAAGATTTGCTGCTCCATTAGCCAAGGAAATTACTAATAAGTATCTCAATAGTCTTCACTACATTGCTGTTGTTGTTTCATTGTCGCATTTGGGTTTTACACTTGTTAAATACCGGACTCATTCTCATTTGCACTATTTGTTTGTGGTCGCTTACTACATTTCCTCAATAGCCTATAATTATTGTTTTGCTAAAATTGAGGGAATCAAAAATGGTCAAATTCATCCCCAAGGATACCTTGTGGATTTAATATCTACACTATTAACAGTTGCATTTATTCCTTTGATTCTTTTCTTCTTGAATACTACTTTTTCCAATAAAGTCTTGATTGTTTGCTCGATTTGCCAAAACATAATCTCTTTATGCTTTGATATCAAGTATATATATCATGCTGTTTCAATTCTAGGTAATAGATTCGTCAACTTATAATAAATGTAGATTAATTATTTGTCTTTGAGCATCATTTCTGTCCTCTCTTTTTGAGATTGGTGCATTGAACATGATTTGATAACATGTTCAAATCTCTTGGGTTCCAAGTATTTACTATGTATATAATCTAAAATGCAACCTGCATCATCCTCATTTTGAGTTGAAAACAGCACAACAGAGGATGCACACTCATTATCTTCCATATGTTCGATGCAATGAATTAAAATTTGTTGAGGAATTCTTTGATTATCATATAAAAAAAGTGATGATGCTATTAATGTTAATTGTGTAAGAATTGGATTATCGCTTGATAAACTTGATACCAAAAATGGCATTGGAATCCGTTTGTGTTGTTTCATTGATACTAAGCACCGTAAGGCAGATAATTTGAGCAAGGTGCTCGATGACTTAAGGCTTTGAACACATTTATCATTGACAGCTTGCTGAAGCTGGGGACAAGTACCCTTACATGATATGACTTCAAAAATTAAAGCAATATCTGATGGATTTGATGCATAAAGTGAACATAAATCGTGTTGTCCATTTCTACACGCAGCAACAACAATATTGGTATCAACCTCAATAGAACCTGTTGGTAGTTCTTCAATAAATTTAGTCATAATATCTGGTGGAACCAGACCTTTTGGTATTTTTCTGAGAAGCTTAGTGCTTTCAGAGAGATAAGATGTAGTATAAAATAACACCAAAAACCTTGACAGATACTGAGAAAACTGGTTCTCCATATCAATCTCAGATATAATACTCCATGCTTTATCCAGTAGTGCGGGTGGGATTCCGTGTTTTTCAAGTTGCATGATACCGTCTTCAATATGAATTGATTTTGATAATATATCATTAATGATTTTCAATACGCTTATCTGGATTTGCTCGGTAGTCGTTGCACTTTCATCCATATACTGTTGAAATTCGTCCATATTTGTTCCATTAAAAGCAAGATCGCATCTCTGAAATCTCTTAATAATCTCATCAAATGAAGGCCTTACATCAGGGTTTCTATCCCAACATTGTGTTATCAAATCTCTCATTACAGGATTTATTTCTGTAGGGAGAGCAGGACGAATATCATCATGTAGAACCTGGCTAGTTATGTGTTGAGCATCCATTCCATTATATGGAATCGACCCAGTAGCAATTTCCCAAAGAACAATACCATAAGCATATACATCAATTTTGGAGGTGTATGATGTTTTTGAACCTAAAAGTTCAGGAGCCATCCAATGAGGAGTTCCGATATTCTGAGTCATAAATGAGTCCTCAGAAGCATGTCTAGAAAAACCAAAATCACATATTCTGATATGAAAGTCTGAATCTAGAAGAACATTGAGACTTTTTAGATCTCTATGAACAATTTGATGAGAATGAAGAAATTGCATACCTCTTGCAATATCAAATGCAGCAATTGTTTTAAGTGTTTGATCGAGTCTATGATGAATGTGAATATCATGATAAAGAGAGTTGTTTGGCATCCATTCTGTTATAATTGCAAATGGCATCACATCTGTTGCCCCAACGAGTCTTAACAAAGTTGGATGCCTTGCCGTTGCTAAAACAGCTACTTCTCTTTGAAATGTTTGTAACCTACTACCATTGAGCTTTTTAAACTTGAATTTCTTAATTGCTACTTTCTCTCCATTCCTTTTATCAATGCCGTAGTAAACAACAGCAGATACTCCTCCGCCAATTTCTTTTTCTTCAGTAAAATCAGATATATCAACTTTCCATGATTGGTAATGAATTGGAATCGGTGAAAAAACTCTATGGGATTCATTTTCTCCAAAAACACTTGATAAATATTCATCTATTGATGCAAGCCTTTTCTCTATAGACTTAGATAACTCTGGATCAATGTCTTTCATTGATATGTACTGAGTAAATGATGCTTGAATTGCCCGAAGATCAAGTATGTTGTATTGATTCCATTTCTCTTGATCGAGATTAATTGAATCAGCTAGTTCTTGCTTGATTTCTGAAGCAAATACCTTGATTTTTGTTAAAATCTCCAATATTTTTTCAATAACAAAATCTGATGGATTCTCAACTGTTGGAATTGACCATGTTTGAAGCAAATTTTGCGTTAATATATCTCTAAATTCTAAAAAATACGATTTAATAACCAAAACCTCTTTCTGATACTTGCCATTTGTACCATCCAAAACCAAAAGGAGTTCTTTGCAGAATTTCCTTAGTTGTGATAGTGCAAGCTCAAATTTTTTCCTATGGACAGCTGTCTGGTCAGAGAGAGCCTCAATTGCTTTAATTGCTTTCCGAATAATCTCACTTTCATCAGTCATGATAAATGATAAAATGGCTAATCACAGCAATTAAACTCCAATATCGAAACCCTAAAACACAAAAGTATTGAAATTCCCAAATTTTCGAAAGATAGTAATTTTACTAATTTAAACTACACGGATTTGCTATCAGCATTGCGCTCCATTAATGATAAATCTAACCCGCGAAGATACTGTTCTGATGGTGTATAACCAGCTTTCTCAGAAAATATGCCAAGAAGCCTCTGGTTACCTAGCCCTCCAATGGCGCATGCCAACCATGCAAGCCACGCTATTCCATACAAAATGCCCCAAAACGGAATCATGAAAACAAAATCTGTTTTTCTGATAATTTCAATGTAAAAAACGATAGAACGGTTGACCTCGACGATATGTAAAGTTAATAGTAAACGGATTATTTTACAAAATATGGTTTGACATTCATGACCAGAGAGAATTCGGTGAGGGATTCATACTGAAAGACTTGCTCTTTCTTTTTCCCTCGGGAAAGTCCCCAGACAGTTTGCAGAGAGTGCGAGCAGTGAAAGTAATCAATTGGCTTATAATGAGCTCTTTTGCGAATTTTGCCGATGCGTATGTCTGATTATAGAGTTATCGAATTGGGTCTTTCGGGATCTACCAGAATGGGGCTCACTCCTTTGGTCATGAATCACTGTTAGTAAAATATATGCTTCAAGAAATACTGAACTGATTGCGTTTTTTTCGGGTGAATCTGGTGCATCATTCAGAATTTTTCGAATATTTTCGATTTTTTGATCAAGGAACTTGATTTCTGCTACAACCATTGATAATTCGGCCCCCAATTCTTGAACAGATGAAGAATCTGACCCAATTTGTAATTCCAATTTGGATACTAGACTGCTGGTATCACAAAAATACCGCTTAAGTCCGTCAATACACTGATTGAACGCAATTACGCCAGCATTTTTAACATCTTTGGTGTCAACTTCATTTAATAATAATACTGGGGACCAGTGTGATGGAGAAGGAATTTTATTCTGCTGAAAAACTGACCTGACGCCCATGATGGATTTTTTCCTGTTCTCTAATGAATCCTCTGGAGCAATTTTGATTTGCCAGTCCTTAAAGACTGAAGAACACAGGGTAGCCAAAAAATAGCTAGCGTGCTCTTCCGCTAATCCTTGATGCAAATCAGGAATATCTAATGTATCAATCCAAAACTTGTTGCTCTTATTAAGCATCAAATAGGGCATAGTGACAACTTCTTGTATCATGTAAACTGTTTAAATAAACCTGAATAAAAATGAAAGTTTCCTCCAAAGATTGTTATAAAAATTGATACAAAAATTGTTAGTTTTTTTTATGGCACAACAGTATGCGAGGACAGTGATTAATAACTATCGGATGGCCATCAGTATAGGGTATTTGTATCAAATTGTTGGAACAATATTCAACGGATGCAGTACTGATCAGCATGGGGGCGCAATTCACCTTAACCATGTTGGAATAAACTGTACCATTTTTCATTGTTCATTTGTGTCATGCTATGGAATAGGGAGCTCAAGTCATGGTGGAGCAATTGCCGTTGAAAAATCAAATAATATTAGGTTGAGTCATTCTTGCTTCATTAGTTGTAAGAGTTATAGGTGTCCTGGTTACATTATCTGGGGGCATAAAGGTTACGGATTTCAGGTTATATCTACCCACTTTAATATGAGCAGCGAATACCACCCTGATATATCAGGATCAGGATCTTGCCTCTATAGTTTTGAGAAACTAATATATTCTAACAATAATGTGTCACATTCGACAGCGAATTCAATCGCTTCAGGGATTACATTTGGGGCTGAAGTTACCAGTCTTTGTGGAAGGTTCTTTACATTTGTTGATTGCAGTGGAAATGGGATGATTGGTAATGCAGTAAATACCCCAAACATCAAAAATACATTAGAGTTGTGCAATTTTATTAATTGCAACGCTTTAAATGGTTATGGGATGGTTCATATGTCCTGGCCTAATTCTATTCTATTCCATAGAGTTGTGTTTTCGAAATGCGGATTCCAACACATTCTCCAAGGAACATCATCTGGTTCCATTGAATTTCAAGAATGCCATTTTGATTCCATTAATTCTGGAGCATCATTTTCATATGCAACCACTATCAATTGCGATTTTATTGGTGGATATCCCGTTGATCATGTAGTCCTAGACACCCTCTCTTGCCATACAGCATCTTATCAACCTGATGAACCATTCACATTCCTTCTTCCATTTATGCTCACTAATAGAATTCCATTTTTTGTTATGCATTTGTCCAGTATTTTTTAGAATCTCTGAAGGAATTGAAATAAAGAGTAATCGTTATTGTTTACAAAGTTATCCGATTTTTGTTGTTGTTTTATTTTGATTTTGAAAGAATATTAGTAAATGTTGAAGCTGATTCTTACTAGGACAATAATCAATTACGGGGGGCAGTTTTATTTAAATAATACGATATTTAGTCTTTGTTCATCTGCAACATCGGGGGGAGCTATCTTTGTTGATCACTCTTCAAGCAATCTTTTTATGATTAATCTTGCATTTGACCGTTGCAGCACTAATGAATTGGGAGGAGCAATGTATATTATGCAGGCGAATAATTGTTATTTGGTCAAGTCTTGTTTCTATAAATGCACTGCAAATCAAATCAATGCGGTGTTAATATATGGATCTCAATACTTTGTTGCAAAAGTTAATGTTAATATGACTGATGAGTTTTGTCCTTATGTTAATCTAGAATGTTCTGTATATTCTTCATCGAACACTTATTGCACATTGAATAATTATTCAAAAAGTACGACAACTTATTTATGTGCTGGATGCTACTTTTCAAGCAATGTTAACGATCAAATCAGCACTTATTGTCAAGTATGCGACTGTAAGGGTCCTGCTTTTCTTGGAATTTGGAAAACATCGAAATCAACAAATAGTTATATGAATTTCATAAACAATTCAGTATACTTTTCTTGGATAGAACTCATTGAAGCATCTCTCAACCCAGTATTAATCGGAATTGTGTTTAAAAAGAATAATATCACAAGTCTTGTAAGGCATATATCTGCTTCAGGCGTGCCAGTGTTTCAAGGGTGCTCTTTTGATACCGCAAATGTATTTGGAACATATATTGACCATTCAATAAACACATTTCAATCATCAAAAACCTTGATACCAATGGACTTTCTTAATACCTTCTATTGTTGGGATAACTCCACCCAATACATATCATTCCACCTTAATAGAAAATCCAATTTTTTCGCAAATTGCTTTGTTATATTCATAGTTAATTTCTAAATTCCTTGTTTTAGTAAAGCAAATCTTTAATGACTTTTATGTTTCTCCTTTCAGCTTTTAATGATTTCTTTCCAGGCAGCTACACATTGAAAAACAATTTAACTTCTGTGTCTTCGTTTACTGAGGGCAACTATTATATATGTGTGTCGGTTTTTAGAGGATTAGTGAATTCCAATTCTAATGGTGGTATTCTTTCCCTTTATTCGTCCTCTAAAATAGTCGCTTTAGTAACTGATACATCTTTTTTCACATGTTCTTCTCCAAATTCGAATGGAGGGGCGATTTTATTTAGTTCAGCAACAGGATCTATCGCATTAGACCGAGTTTGTGCATATAAATGTTCAACCCCATTTTATTTTGGTCAAACTTTGTATTCTACATCTTCTAATCATTCAATTTTGAGCTCAGCAATGATGACTGAAACAGGTAGATCCAATTTCTTTCTTTCCAATGGTCACCAGCTTGTGAAATCACTGAATATATCCAAAAGTCAATGCGATTATGAGACAACAGGCAGCTTTTATTCTCCTATGACTCTTGTCATAACGCTTTCTACATTTTGCGATATTGTTGCTACAGGTTATTCAACAATTTATTTCTACCACAATCAGGGATTTATCAATTACACGAGCTTCATTAAGATGTCCCAAAACACAGCATCTTATGGCTTAGTTTGTGTCGATAATGGTGGCTCTTCAGTGAGTCTTCGATTTTTCCAGTGTCTTTTCATAGATAATATTCAAAATGGATATGGGTCTCTTTTTAATCAAGGACCTGGAGCTATATACTTGACAGAATGCTTTGTTCCATTGAATCAAATAGGTAACGTTGTCGTTTATTCAACAATAACATCAACTCTTTCATTTCCTCTGGTTTATATTGATATAATGAACTGTCATATAGCCACATATAGTGATAAAAGATACACCCAACAATCTGGATCTCGAGTGTCTAAGAGCTTTTTATTGTTTATATCTTTAGTTTTATAGTAAAAGTCGAGAAATTGATTTTAGTTTTATTTAAAATGTTTTCTTGTAAAGATAACATGTTATGAAACGTTATTCAAAACGTTTTCATACAAATATTCACCTTTCTTATCAAAAAGCCAATATAAAAGAGGGATTTATTGAAGAAATTACTTATATTATTTTGATAATGTTCCTATCATGTGCGGAATCTCCAAAAAAATTATCAAATGGGCGGAATATATCCCTATTATTCTCGAAAAAAGAACCCGAAAATACAAAAAATATTTACATTAATTCCAAACAAAAGACATTCACAAAGAAAATTATAACGATTTTGATCATTATTATTGGATTATTATTAATTATTAATATTGACTATTTGGAAAAACTTTGTAAGAGAAAACAACAATTATCACTATTAAAAGAAGTTGCAAAGTTTTGGGTATTATCCAAAAAGTTCCCATTTGTGCCTCAATTGTCATTCAGTTTGAATGATAATGAGATTATTTGCAATGTTGGTTTAAGTTGTGAAAGTGAAAGTATAGGTCAAGGAAGGTCCTATTCTCAAATGAATATTGATATTTCAAATTGTTTCTTCTTAAGATCAATTGCGTACTCTGGAGATGGTGGTGTAATATATCTTACTGTTAGTTTTTGCTCAATGAACATCAATTACTCAATGTTATATAACTGTGTATGTTCTTCTCATGGTGGAGCAATATACTTCTCTTCTTCTAATTCATATCTCAGAATGATATGTGCTAATAGATGCTCTTGTGGAGCTACTTCAATGAGTCATTTTGCTTGGCTTAGAGCTTCTCAGATGAATCAAGTGGAGTATCTATCAATATCAATTTGCTCTTATACTACATCTGGAACTTGTTCTATGTTCTCACCAATAGGTAATCAGAGAGTTGACAACACAAACAGTTCAATGAACAATGCAAAAGAATATTCTAGTATTTATATCGATTCTCCATCCTCTTTTTCAAGCTCATACTGCACTTTCTCAAACAACAAGGTATCTAGTTGCGTTTGCATTGGCATTATTACTAGCTCAGGAACAATGTCATATGCTAACATTGTACATAACAATAGTCCATCTCTTGGAGTTGTATCTGTTAGTGGAGCAGGATTAAGAATGATGTATTGTATGTTTCAAAATAATCAAAACACTCTATTCCGTTTATATTCAGGTTCTCTTGAAGTGTCTCATTCGTTCATAGATCACTCTGGATCATTCTCTACTTCAATAGCAGTATCAACATCAACAAATAATTCATTTACAAAAAAAATTACATATCAATTACCATTCTTCAAATCACATTATTGTAATGCACAGTTACCAGTCCCTGTTCCCTCTCCCATGAGATCATTCTTTGAAATGCAAACACCAGTAATATCATCAGAGAAATCTCCAATAAGATCATTACAAGAAACAATCAGAAGAACAAATGAAGCAACATTGAAAATGACTTATGATAATACAATCACTCAAACAATAAGAGAAACTCCTATCAATTCTCAAAATGAATCTCCAATTAATACAATCGATCAAACAATAAGAAAGACTCATAATGAAACTCCATATAGATCTTATGCTGAATGTATATTCACTCATCAAATGGCTTTTTGGAGAGAGATCAATGTGTTATTCTCATTTGTTTTCTATATCCAGTGATAATTATTTTAATATTTTGAGTTAATGGTCATTCTATGAGTGTTCTGGTATTGTGGTTGAATGCCAATGATACTATTTGGGGTGTTAGAATGGGGCGTGAAAATAGATAGTTTAGATCAAGGAAGGTCTTACGTTGATAAAAATGTTTCTTCTCAAGATATTCCCAAATTGATGAAAGTGGTGGGATAATTTCTAAACTTTTAACTGATTATGAAAATTTCGGCCAGTTTTTTCATGGGAGTATTGCAATTCAACTCATTATTGTATCATAAATAGCTATAATACCTGATAATATCCCATGTAGACCATAAATTCTTGTATTTACCTTTGAGTGTATGCTTTCAATAAGATTTGAACATGTGGGAACATATTCCTTCAACCACAAGTAGAGTTTATGAATTTTTTTACATTGAATCATCAACTTATAACAACTAAACTTGCTTTTAGGTGTACTTAAAACGTAACAATCATCTTTTAAACGCTTCAAATTTTCATTGAATATTAAAATCCCATATACTTTTCCAAAGTAAAAACAATTTCGTTCTTTGTTAAATCAAACCAGCTTCTTTTAAAACCCTTTCTTCCTTGATATTACCATACATAGAGCAATAGCGTTACTTTTGGCTTTTTGAATCAAATTTCCTATATGGCATATTTGAATACATCCAATTACTACAATCAGTTATATCTATACCAAACCAACCAAGACGATTATTCATGGGTAATAGTTACCCTGAAATAATCGTTTTCCGTTTTTAATAAACAGAAATGAATCCATCAGAATCTGGTGCAACAACCGAATCCAAGCGCATTTCGATGCTTTTTCAAAAAGCTTTAGCATCTAATTCTGTTCGGGAAAAAAATTCTTTTTTAAACGAGCTGAAAAAATTAATGAAAAAGCATGCTGCTGATTATTCAGCTGCAATTGTGGAAAGTGAGCGACTCGATTCAGCTATTATTGAAGTCAAATCTAATTTTAACAAAATAAATGAACAATATCAGGATTTGAAAAATTCTGTTTCTTTCCTAACAGAATTAGAATTTTATCAAGCTGCTCCTGATGTTAATTCTTTGAGGAATATGATTGAATCATTAGAAAGAGATATTTCTGCAATAGGGCCGTTGCCTGATAGAGATTCTTTGCAAAATTTATTTTCCACAGCTGCTTCCCAACAGCAGCTTTACTTGGATCTTCTAGATTTGCGAGAATCAAGACTTAGGCAGCTTGTAGACGCATTGAAACAAAGAATACGTACAGCTGAACAAAGATTGGAATGTGCCTCAGTAGTTATTGATCAGTTTGGAAGCATATCGAATCTTTTAGATAAAGTTAGGCAATTACAGGAGGAAAACGAAAAATTGAAAGTAAGAAAGCTTAGATTTTCGACCGAATCATTACTCAGACCAAGAAGACTTACCAAATGTGAGCCAGCAACTCTCAGGGCTTTTTTGGTTGCATTACAGAATGAATTGGCTGTTGTTAGAAATGCAGTTGCAGAAGCACAAGAAAAAAGTGAATCAAGCATTTCTCAATTACCTGACGAAACCGAACTCCTTGAGAAGTTGATTGTTAACCCAACACTAAAGTTCTCTGAACCATTGCCTCCATTAACACACCGGCCTTTAGAAAAAGAAGTAATGTCATTTTCCGATTTAACACAATCCCAAATGAATGCTGGTGCAGATTCGATCGAGATGCAACTCATTCAAGTTGATAATCAATATGCTGCCCTTAAAGAAAAAACACAAAGACTGCGCTCAGAGTTAACTTTAAGAAAGAATGCCGAGAGACTTGCAACAGAAACCGGAAAACAACGAGTAGAAAAGCTTCACTCGTTGAATGAAAGATTATTGACGGAGATACATTCACTTCAAGAACAGAGCGATAGTGCTGAAGCTTCTAAACAGATTTTAACAGAAATGCTTGAACAAGTGTCTCATGAAAGGGATGAAATGAAAGAAAAATCTAAAAGCCTTGCGGAATCATATCAAAGGCTTTATAACGATCATTGCAAGATGAGAGATGAGTTTATGAGAACCTGGAAAGCCGGGGCTGGTCTATTCAGACTAACTGAGTTGTTTGGTAGAGCATATTTAACACATATTGTCGAACCAAATGATTATGCTTCTCAAATTATTACATTTACACCAAAAGAAGTGAAGAATTCGTCTCCAGATTTCACAGAGAACCCACCTGCTGTCCTAACCAAGTTCATTGAAGATATTCATTATGAGCTTCTACGTCGTAAAGCTGAAAACTTGGTAAAGATTGGAAAAGGAAAAAGAATTAGAGACTTAGAAGACATTATTACCGGAATGCCATTAGACGATTCCTTCATGAAAGTAGCTGACTGTGTTTCAAAGGCTCCAGAAGAGGTGTTGTCCTTGTTGAATGATAAAACCAAAGTTGCGGCAATATTCAATGAGCTAATTACGGGTATAAAAGATGAGACATCAACAAAACTATCTGAATTTAGTGCATTTATGAATGCAAATCTATCTAAGATTAAGGTGGTTTCTGATCCAATTCTATGTAAAGTGAAGAGAGCAATGTCATCACAAACCTTCCAAGCCAGAAAGAATGATGTAGAGACACAGTATAACAAAACAGATATCCCAAAAGGTAAACCCAAAAAGTGACAATTGAATGAAAAATGATAAAGATCCAGCTTATTACCAAAGTCTTTTTTCTCAAAGTGTGAAGTTAAAAATAGAGCCATTAGTATTTTCTCTTTGGGTTAAAAAGGTTAATCATAAAATGAAGAGAGATGATAGGTATTTTGTAGTAACCCAATCTCAATTGTATTTATGCAAACTTACGTTTTTTTCCAACTCTTTTAACATTTCAAGGTCATATCCTTGGGTTAAACTCGCTTCATTGACCTATTTGCATCCAAATCAAATGAATTTTGAATTTTTCCCTGAAAAAATTGTTATAGAATCAGAGGAAATGGATAAAATTGTTAGAAGTTTGAAGTATTTTCTGACCTGCTATTTTCCTGATGATTATCATTGCAGATTTCATTTCGGCTCTGGTCCAATTCCAGAAATTTACTATGATTTGCAGCATCTTTATGTTTCGGCTTATGTATCTTACTGTTATGCATACCATTTGCAAATCAACGAGTCAATAATACATAAGCTAAAGGCACAACTGAAAAAACACTCATCATTTCTTGATTTCTCTGAGTTTTCTATTGATAAAAAATCTGTGCAGCCATTATTCTCAGCTTTGGAAATCTCAAAATCCATTACAAGCCTGAAATTTACGGAGTCTAAGTTTTTCCAATTGTTTCCTACATTAGCAAAAGTTCTCACTAATAATAATAGAATTAAGTCATTAACATTTCATATGGCCAAGAAATTGGAAGGATTTTCTGCATTTTTAGATTCATTATCATCCACAAGATTAGAATCTTTGGAATTTAATGGAGTACCTTTTAATAGTGAGTCTTTCATGCTTTTAATGAAATGTAAGTATTTGGCATCAATTCAGAGTCTTTCATTTCGTGAATGTGATATTGATTTTCAGAAGGTTCAATATATTGTAAATCATAAAGATGTTTTTAAGGCATTAAAAACATTGTCACTATGTCATGATATTAATTCTCTTCCAAAACACCTCCTTTCTCATTTTGCTCGTTTTCTTTCTTCTAATACTATTACTAAGCTTGAGATTCAAAATGTTAATATAGATTTAGGAGATTTTTTCGATTCTCTTAAAATTGGGGAGTATTTTCTAAGAAAAATTGATTTATCTTTGAATTATTGCACCTTAAATAGTAGTTTCCCGTTTTTCTTTCCTCTTTCATTGTCGGAGCTTGTATTGACTAAAATAAAATGGGAATCGAAAGCATTAATAAGGTTTTTGTCGTCACAAAAGTTTCCATCTTCATTTACAGTTGATATTTCCGAAATTTCTTTGATTAATAATGATTGGGAAGCTTTCTTTAATGCATTGGAAAATATTAGTTTTGTTGGATCTTCTTTTTCCTCACTAATATGGAATAACAATAAATTGGACACAAGATTTATCAAGTTTTTGTCATGTCTAACTAATCTGAATACAATTGACTTTTCTTATTGTGAAATTCCAGATTTTCAACATCATATAATATTAAATCAAATGATTGTTATGTTTCAAACACTCAATATTACTGGTTTTACTTTTCGTGGTTTAAAGCAAGCAAACTATTCTATCATTATAAAAGAACTATTACCATCCATTCAATCTCGCCAAACAATTAAGTCTCTTGATATTTCCAATAACTTTATTGGAGATAATGGGTTAGCAATTTTAGCAAAATTTATCGAAAAGAACCCTCAAATAAGCCATTTATCATTTGATGGATCTCACCCATCGAAACATACATCAGTATTGTCTTTGTTAAAAGTTTTGCATACTTCCAATTCTATAAGGAAAGTTGTGTTTCCAAAAGAGGATATCTCTAGACTCATTCAAAATAGTTCATCAATCAAAGATTTGTTTAAACAATCATGGGCTGAATTGAATAAACAAATAAATGAAAATGGAAGCTCTGCTTTTGAAAGCTCGGATTTGAGCAACATTTCAAGTTATGCTTCTTTATCAACCGCAAACAGCTCTCTCTCACTTGGACAAATTGAACCTCCATTTGAGACTTATTCTGCCCCTACCTGGGATTTTGTAATTAATATATTTTGTGCCTCAGGTTACACCGAATGGGAACTCATGTCAAAGAAATATACATTAAAACAGTTATCAGGGGTTTCAATCGAATAATGTTAATTAAAAAACGCATTAGTTTATTACCAAAACTTCTTCTTCTTCAAACAATGATTCGGGAATACCATTTCTCCGTGTAACGAGCATATATATTGAAATAATCTCCCATATTATCCCAAGGATTAACAATGAAGTATTCAGAGTTCTGTTACTTGAGAAATAATATACGATGAATAGGAATGAAAATGCAAATAAATCTAGAATCCATTGGATATAGAACCATAGAGTATCACCTGGTTGATTTAATGATGAAAAATACATCGGAACAAAAGTTACAATGCAAAAACATATTGATGCAAGTATTGCACAAGATGTGGTGACCGTTGCTTCAGATGAATATGCTATTGTTGACAAATAAAACACAAGTGTGAAAGCGCATAAAGCCTGTGTAAACTCCAAAAACATATCTGGCTTCTTGGTGAATTTTGTTATTTGGGGATTTGGATTCTCAAATGAAGCATCAATTGTCTGCACTTCTTCAAGAACATCATTAGAAGCAATTTTAATAACATTCTCAGATACTTGTTTAAAGCAGTTTTCGGGTCCTGGATTCTTGTTCTGAAATACAGAAATAAAATCGAGATACTTAGTTAACCCTATTATATTCCTCAACCTATACAACCCGGTTTCAAGATCTTTTTGCTTGTTGTGGTTGAATGCTGCATCAAACTCGGCTTGGTCAGGCGCAGTAAAAACCTGGCGAATCGAATTAATGATAGTATCATGGTTCTTTAAACTAATAAAACTTAATGAGAGAGTCAAAAGATACATTGAAAAAATTGTTGATATTGGTATATTTGCTGGAGGTCTCTCGAAAAACCCTTGAATGAACTGTGATATAACACTATTTTTTGACGAATCAGATAGCTCTGTAAAAAATGATGCATGATGAGATGGAAGAGGAACCAATTGATAAACTTGAGGTAATGAGTCTGGCATAGACAAAAAATACTGAAGAAAAGCGATACGAATCGTGTCATTTTGAGATATTGCAGGTGAACTGCGACAGAAAAACTGGAACAAATCATCATATCTTTTTGGAATAAAAATGAGATTTCGTGCATTAATCCCAATAGAATCGATGGCTAATGTAACAAATTTTAGAAAGAAATCAGTTGTTCTTAAAAGCATTGGCCAGCATTTGTCTCGAGAAAACAAAATCGATAGAATGATTAAAAACGATCTATTATCTTTTGTCAATACCAAATTAAGGTGGTTCGAAAATGTTGGATCGCCTGAAATTAGCTCAATGAATTGAACGGGCTCTTCTGCTAAAGCCCTACTAGGCCCATTATCGAGAACAATATCAGATCTTTTTCTATAGATTTCAGACAATTTTACGAGGATACTAAGTTTTGATTCGGGAGAAACATTATTTATATAAAAATTATTGTCATAGTAAATACTGAATAGCCTTAGTGCATTTGTTTCTACATTAGATAATCTGATAAAAGCCATAATAATAATGCTCAACGCAAATTCCCTTTCAATTTTCTGGCTAAAGGGTTTCCCAACTTTAGAAATAAAATCATAACACTGATTAAGATACTGTCTATTATTTTCAAAATTTGGCAATAAACTTGTTACATTTTGAGAAAGGAATGAATAAAAATCAGACTTATCACTTTCATTATAAGGATTCTCAATTAATGCATATGTCAAATCGTATAAATCTTGAGGAGAAAGACCAATAGTATTATTAAGATAGAGCTTGAGAACAATTGAGTTATAAAAGGTTTTCCGAAGGTTCTGTGGAAAAACCAATAATAAAGATCTCTGAGTCAGTAGAGGCCTAAAGAACTCGAAAAACAACTGGGAGTAATAGCCAATTTCATTTGGTTTCAAACTCTTTGTCACGAATTCGAAAATTATTATCTGAATCGATGGGGATAAATTGGAAAATGTTAAAAATGGTGCTGGTGGTGCTTCAAAAAGAGATTTTACAAAATCTGGAATGCTCTGGATAACTGAAGGTTCAAAAGAAATTAATTGCTGCAAATAAATCTGGTAAAGATCAGAACAAATGGAAAGGTCATCAAATTGGGACTTCGGTAAACACTCATATAATATGATTCTCAAAAGATTATGTGATTCGATTATGAAAGCACGCATTTCTTTAGATTGAATAATTGATTCATAACTGTCAGAAAACATGTCCTGCACCTTTTGAGCCAATACATCTGATTGAGTTAGGAGAGCAATCAAAAAATCGTGAGATAATCCAACAAAAAACTTAATAATTTGATCAAGATTTGATTTTTGAATCAAAGCATACAGAATTGATGAGCTAATTTGGGGGCATAATTTCTTCCTTTCAAGTGATATCAATGGGTAAAATGTGTTTCCGAGATATTCAAGAAATTGATTGGATCCATCAATAAGAGAAAGCCAATCAGAATTCTGAAATAGTTGTTCAAAGCTTGATAAAAACAATCTAGTAAACTCTTCTCCGATTTGATGGCTGTTTTTAATATTCTCTAATAAAAATGAATCACCATGAACTGATATGAAACTGATGAGTAAATCCAACGGAGCCTTCAAAGTGTTTACCTCAAATAACAGCTGGTATAATATACTTGAATAGTAGATTCCGCATCCAAATACTTGGGATCTAGATAAATTTGGAAGTATCTCTGAGACAAACCTCGATAAAAATTCTGAAGACCCCATAAAAATCGAAAAAACATTTTGATTAGACATATATAACTCAGGTTGCTTTTTCGCTGACTGAATAATTTCATTAATCACTCCAATTGATAATACAAATGCTTTTTGTAAATAAGGTTCTGGCATAGGCAGTTTACCTTTGATTACCATCATAATTAAGTTGGGAACTTCAGAATATCTCTCCTTTTCAACCAACACAATCCAATACTTCATCTGTGACTCTTTATATAATTCAAATAAGAACTCTTGAGTAAGCTTCTTTTCTTCATTATGGAATATATTAGAAAGATCAATAAAATCAAATTCTGATATTTTCTTTTCAACAATTTTAATATCTTCACTGAAAGAGGGGAATACTGTTTTAATCTCATTATTAATTGGATCATTTGAAGCAATTTTATGCGTGATAACAATGGTGATGGCAAATAACTCTTCTGATGGTGAAGGGTTTTCTAATTGTCTAACCAAAGATAACAGAATCCTTAACTCGTTATTCACATTTTTACAAAACCTTCTCACTGTTACTAAACAATAATTAAATATTGTTGGGAAATCAAAAGATGAAACAAGTTCTTTGAAAGTCAAACTTGGTTTATCAAAAGACATAAACAATACTGTTGATGCAGAAGCAATGGAACTAGTTCCATAGCCTAAAATTTCGGATTTTTTTTCAAGAGCTGGATAATTGATACCTAAAGATCTCTTTGTTTTACTCATTCTACAGAATGAACCGTTTAAACAAAAACAAACCGAAGTTTTGTGATGTTTATTTAATCAACGACACTTTTGGCTAATTTGTAAACAAAAAGTCCCAATTAATCGTTGGGGGGGTTTCAATTTGGTTTTCATAAATCTTATATGAATATGGTACTTGAACAATCTGCCAATAATCAGTGTTTTCTAATAGGGAAATTTTCTGTGCCATCTCAACAAGCATTCCCCTTTGGTTCTTCTTATGAAGATTCCATGCTTCTTTAAATTGAGGGAGGATTTCAGAATACAATTCCTGTTGTGATATTGACAAAATGTATGAGAAAGCTGATCTCTTGGTCATAAAATCACAATCTTTGATAAATGCGAAAGCGAATAGTTTTTTAACGAATTCAGCAGTATATATATTTTGGTATTTTGATAACCCCTTTAATCCAAAGTCAATTTTTGCTGAAGGAATTTGAATTTTGCCTTCAATGTGTAATAAGATGGTTTTTTCAGTTATGCTATGTATTTCTGGCTTATTTGGCAGCAATGGCACCAACTGTAATAGAAAAGGATGCTCTTCAATGTTCTTGCATACATATTCTGATAAAAACCTCATGAAGGAGATACTTTTTGGGTTATTAATATTAATAATATTGGCTTCATATGGGAGAAGCTCATTTATATTCTGGGACATAATAAAATGATGCAGAATGTTGATGATTCTTTCATAAATAATTTGAGGATGTGAATTCCTCATCTCGTGCAATTTCTTGATTGGATATTGTTTAGGAGTGAAAACATACATTGATGGTATATCCTTTGGCATTTCTCCCGGAAGAGAATTGACTAATCCCCAAACAACAAATGGAATTGCCTTAAATTGGAACCCTACTTCATCATACATGCATGAATATAGACTTATATTACCTAAATTCTTAACAATATTTAAAATAATGGTTTCGGAATAGGAAACAGCCATTTCAAACTCAAGAGGATCCTTATTAAATGATCTGGAATAAGCTCTCATAACAACACCAATTGCAAGCCACGTTTCTTCCTCCGGACAATTAAAAACATCTGATGCTGCTTCCGAAACAACCAAATTTCTTACAAAAAACTTACTCTCGAACTCATGGCTGTTAAATAAGTTAGAAATCTCTTTAACTATGCGATAGCTCTTGGGATCCTTGAAAATTTGGAAAAAAGCTAAAAACATATTATTCTGATAATTACAGCCCTTGGGAAACAAAGATTTCATCGCTTTGGACGATTCGATCTTCTGGCCAGGAACAAATATCGATAATATCCGAGTTTTGCACTCTTCAACAGTAGGAATGGAAGTCATAATGCGGAATGCAGTAAACCAATCAATAAAACTTTATTCAACCCTCTTTTTGCTCCTGTAGTAGGTGGAAGCATCCATTGACCTATTCTTCTTCATATCATTGGTAATCCCTAGTCTTTCTTCTTTCTTTCTCCTTGCGTCTGTCAGTAAATGTCTGTAACCTCTACCATTGTTTCTGGTATTCCTTTTCTTCTTTGAGAACTGGCATGCCATTGCTAATCTGGACTTGCTGAACCTACGGGAAATCCCGCCGAGCCCGCCACCGAGGTGACGAGGTAACCAATTCTCGCAGGTTCTAGCCCTTTCACAATCAATAATGACTCGCTTATTACCGCACATAAATGGGCGCGCTTGCGACATTGCATTTCGGAAATCACTTTCTCTTTCGTATTCAACGAAACAATAAGGCCTCCTTTTCCCAGTTTTTGTATCAAAAACAAAAGTCACTTGCTTAATCTGTCCGAATGGTGAGAGTTCATACCTGATTTCTTCTTCTGTAACACTATCTACGATATTGCCAATGAACTGAGTTTTGTATGGATCTGATGTTACTGACGAATGTGCAATTGGGTTGTAATTCGCTTTCAGTTCATCAATTCTTTTCTGGTTCATTTCCATTCTTTTCTGCCTTTTACGGATTCTTGACTCGATTAATGGCAATGGGGGCTCGCCCTCTGGAGTCTCCAGTGGATGAGATCTCACATATTCGAGAAACTGGCCAATACCAGTGAATTTTACAGGTTCGGGCCTCGGATCAGGAGCAATGAACTTAAGCTTGGGCCGGGGGCGAAATAAACCAACAATATCAGACTTAAATTTAGGGGGCATTTAGAAAAAATGGCTCATAAACTAGAAAACAGGATGGACAGCGCAGCAGAGACCAATTTTATTGAAATTACTAAGATAAAGGAGTTTCCAATGAACATTGATTCTCCTATGTCGATTTCATTTTCTTATCCTTTGCTTGGCATTGTTGTTTCGTCTGATAAAATAATTACATTTGATTTTGAAACTCGGGCTACAATAACACTTGAAAGGAAAGCAAATCATGAAGAAAATGTTGTTATGTGTTCATCTATAACCCAAGACAAAACACATATCGCCACTGGACATTCTGATGGAGAAATTGTTTTGTGGTCAATACAAAGTCGCACAATGACATGTGCAACAAAACTTTCTGATCCGATAACTTATATTGCTTTTGGATCATCGACTTTTGCAATGCTTCATTCTGATTCAAATGGAACATTGTGCAAATCACTATTTTCTCAAAATATTTTTAAGAAATCAGTTTCAACACAAGTTTTACATAGCTTTGATCAGCCGCTCACTGCTTTAGCTGTGCAATTTAGTATGGCTTTTGTATCAACGAGTATGGAAACACTAGCCTACTCACTATCTCCTGATTTTCAACTAGTCTGGGCAGATAATAGTCCTTCATCATGTTTTGCTTTTTTGGAAAACAATGAAGGAAGGTTTATTGCTCGTGGAGTGGGCCATAATGTCTTTTTATCAATGATTGATGGTTCTAACAAGCGAATTATTGAGTTTTCACATACTCCATCGGTTGTTTCAGTGCTGAATATCAATTCTGTATTGGTTTTATTTAATGGATTTTGTGAAATGTCTGTTGGTTCCCGGAGATTTAGGAGAGCTGTACCGCAGGGAAGATCATTAGCCCATAAAGACAGGATATTTATTGTTGGGAGTGATCTTGTTCAGTTATCTTTAGTTTCTTTGCAGCAAAGAGTTGATAATTATATCAAAGAAGGGAATTGGAGAGTGGCTTTTGAGCAAATATCCAACCCTGATGATGTATCCAATTTCCCATCCCTCTTAAATTCATATGTTCAAAGCAATTCTTTTGATGCATCATATTTATTATCAATAGTGGATAGGTTTGGTGTAGTTGACTATATTGTTCAGATGATGTTTCCATCGAAAAAAGAAGAGATTCTTCTAGCCTTTGTTGATAAAATCTACACCAACTGGCCATTAACCATTTCATTTATTTTTGAAATAACCAAAATTTGTCCGGACGAAAAACTAATACCATTTTTAGGGAAAATTGAGATCCACTTAGATTGGCTTCAGCAAATATTTACTGTTTGTTACAACAAAGGATATTATGATACCATGATAAGTATTGCACTGGAGTATTGCAGCGATTACTATTTAGCTCTTAAACTTTCATATCATGACAAAAAGATTGACAAAGTATATGGTTTGCTTAAAGATATACTCTCGCTATCTAGTGCGCAGTTTATTAATGATGGGCTTGCATTCTTATTAGAATCTGATTTATCATTTTTCCTTTCAAATAACCAAACGGAAGCCCAATATATTTTATTTGCATATTTTGATATTGTTGTTTCCAAAGGTGGAGATATTACAAATTATATTAATCATTTTTGCTCTTTTATGTCTGAGGATTCTATTTTATGGATACCTTTATCGACGACAATTATTGACAAAAGAATTATTCTTAACACTGTATCTTTTCAAAATTCAATCAGACATATATTCTCTATTCCAAATGAACATAATGTGAATAATAGGCAACAATTATTTGCATTCTTGCTTTCCTCTAATCAAATTACTGATTTAAGGCTATTCTTAGGGCTAGCAAGGACATATCGTTTCAATAACATCCAATTCGATATAATTGCTTTGTTACATGATGCAGAAGAATTAATTTCATTTATTATTGAAAACAAACTGCAATCATTTTCTGATTCCTTTAACAAAGTTGTTCCCGATATTACTTTAAAGAAGAAAGCATATGAAAGACATTGCCGTATACTTCTTTCGGTGAATCCAGATGAATTTTGTGTTGATATTTGGGCATTTGGAGATTTTGAACTGATTCATAATGTATACCATTTGGTTAAAGAATCTAAATCTCATACCTGGCACCTTTTGAAACGTCTCTTTACTCACTCTGAGTTTTTCTCTGTGGCCTTAGAAGACGAATTTACTTCATATATTACATTTTTGTCGTATTATTATCCAAACAATCTTCTTGATACTCTAAAACAAATGCCCAATATTCCTGTGGAAAAAGCCCTCCAAATATGCCAAACAAAAGGGATCATAGATGCCTTTTTGTTCTTATGCCAACTAACACATGATATGGATAAAGCACTGGAATTTGGTACGGTTTCGCTTCAAAACTCATTGATGACAGATCAAGATCCTTCAGTTGTAACTCAAATTATCACTTTCCTCTCGGGATGTTCTAGCTATCCAGAATTCCGTAATTTGTGTGATAAATTCATGGAGTCTTTCCAGCTTCCATTATTTGCTTTTCTATCAACCCCTGAAAAACTTTCATCTGTTACTTCATTACTTTCCCAATATGTTCAATCTATGATTTTGATAGTTGATCCTGTATTCTTAGCGGAGCAATTTTCCAAACACTTTTCATTCCTTCCATTTAAAGATTCTCGGCCAATCCTCAAAACATTCTTCCTTACTCTAAATGAGAAAAACCAATTCAGCCATACATACTCACAAATCGTTAAGCATGAATCAGTTGAAAAGCAAATCAACCATATAAAATCCAAATCCCGCGGCGCTCAATACACTGCATTAAAATGCATTTCATGCGGGCTTCCTTTCACACATGAACCAGCAGTTGCTGCTCCATGTGGACACACTTTTCATTTCTCTTGTACATCAAACGCCTGGTGCCCTGTATGCAACTCCCCATTCACAGTTCCAAAAATCACCCCAGTATTCACCCAAATAATGGGAATCATTGATAAATTCGAAGAAATTGTCGATCAGAAGAAATCTGAAACTGTAGAACAAATAGAGCCATCAGACATTCCGCCAGGGACCTCTCTTTCTAAGCCCAGGGTGGGAAATGACACGATAACACTTTACAAGTAATGAATTTTATTCAGAAGAAAAAGTGGTTTTTTTGTGTTGGTCGAGCCTTTTTTAGCAGATGGTTCATCACCCAAAGACTAAGAAATTCTTCTGTAAGTTCTGCAAATCTCATCAAATCCATAAGGTTTCACAAGCTAGCCGCGGTGAAGAAAGAAAATCATCTCTCGGTAGAAGGCGTTACGATCGTAAGCAAAGTGGTTTTAAAGGTCGTGTTAAGCCTATTCTCCGTCGTTCAAAGAAAACATCAAAGAAGATTTCTTTGAAATTCACATGCCAGAAGTGCAAGAAGTCATCTATGTATTGCCTCGGAAGATTGAGGAAGTTCGAATGGACCGTCGAAAAGAAGAAGAAGCACGCAGAACCAACATGGTAAAATTGATCTTCCTCTCGCTAATGCGAAATATAATTTTTTTTTTGAACAAATCTAGTGTTTAATTTTTTTAGGCTTTCTCGAATGAAATGAATGATGAGATTATAACATATAGATCAAGAATTAGGTTTTCCACAATGCAAATGAGTAATAATCAATTGAATGAGACAAAGGTTTGTCTTGTTGGTTCGGCTTCTACAGGAAAATCTCAGGTAACGAATGTATATGTAGATGGAAATGATTTTTATGAAAAGATAAAACCAACAATTGGTGCTGCCAATCATAGAATGATTGATCATTATGACCGAGTTTTGGATGTTTTGGATACATCTGGCCGGGAAGAGTTTTCTGATATTATTCCTTTGTATCTTCGTGGTAGGAGTTTTGTTTTGTTGTTCTATTGTATATGTGATTCAAAAAGTTTTGCATCCCTTGATTTCTGGTTGAAATTGATACGAAAAAATGGTTCTAATGATTGTGAGATTGTTTTGGTTGGCAATAAATCTGATCTTGAGGATGAGCGAGAGGTATCCAGAGAGAAAGCTGAAGAATTTGCACATAAACATGGTATTCGACATTTTGAGGTTTCAGCAAAAACTCGAGAAGAGTGCAGTGCTCCATTTGATTACTGTACTGAAAGGTTTAATGATCGCTTTTTTCATAGTCATGAATTCATGCCATTTATTAAAGGAGGAACAGCCTTTGAGCTTCCATTTGAAAAGGGTGTTTTAAGTATTGGAGAAAAAAAATATAGACAATGGATTGATAAGAGTTACCCCAATCCAGTTGAGCTTCAAGAAGGTCGTATTGACGAATTGGTGAAGTATTGTAATAGTGATTCTATTCCCCATTGTATTTGGGATGTCCAAAAACTGCATAATGAGATTTTGTATTGGAATAGTGCCAAAGTTGTTCAAAAATCATTGAGTCGAGGCGAATTTAATATTGATGAAGATCTATTTTTGATTCGTCGAGGTGAAAAGTATTGTGTTAATCGAGAACAATTTTGCCGAACATCTAAATTGCTTTGTAAGTATGTTAGTAATGCGAAAGGAGCATCAATTGTTTTTCTTGAAATCGCTGGAGATGACTTCAGTAATCTTGTTTTTGATATCTTTGTTGAATTTCATCGAATGAGTGATTATATTATTCCATTTGATGTTTTTGATGAATTTGAGCGATTTTGTGTTTTTTATGAATGTGATTGTATTTTGAAGCATCTTTCATATCATCGAATTGATTCAATTATCCAGAATCTTTTAAAGAAGGATATTGAAGATATAGGATTATTTCAAAGTAGTTTGTCATATAATAATATTGTGTCATTTTTATCCAAAGATTGTAAGTATCTTTTTCGTCATGATTATTTTTTCAAACTTGGAGTTAACCTTCATTTTTTGATTTTTTCTAATGACAGTCTTCATGAAACAAAACCTTCAACAGAATCAAAGAAGAATATTGATTCTTCGGATTTTATATTTTTTTTGAACTCCCTTCTTGGATATCATGGAATATGTTGTTTTAATCTTCTTGGATATCTTGTTTATAGTAATTTTGAATCCCCTCATATATTTGATATTTTCAAAAAAAGTTTCTCGAAATCAAGTATTCTCATGAATCTTTTTTCATCAATGAAATCTCATTCAAAACAAATACAAGAAAGGAGCCAAAAAATAAAAAGGCGATAATCTGATGTTCTGACTCTCCAAAAAGGTTAATTATTTCATCACATGTATGAAAATACTGTGTTTGTTACATTTTTTTCCAAAACACCAATTTGTTGAAAATAATTTCATTATAACTATCTGATGATTTGTTTAATTGTTAAAGTAATTTGAATGATTATGGTATTATATGGAGTGATGGTTTTGTATGTGAATATGAAAGTATGGATCCTATGAGATACAAAATGTGATATATGTGTCAGTTACATCGCACGATCGTCTCGATTCTGGAAATGGATAATATTCAATGAATAATCCATTGCCAAAAATCTAATAGATTTATATACTCTAGGAGGAATGGACCCATGATATACAATTATGTAGCTATCTCATTGAGAATTTGTTGAATTAATCAAGAAACCCATTTTTCTAATATGAGATAGAATTACTGCATTGGTCAGTATGAGTATGATGGAGACAAGTTTTGTTTCTTCACAAGATAATCTAAATGGGTTTTATTCGGTAATAATTTCCCTATACAAGGTTCAGAAACTTGGAAACAATCAAACTAATGTATGTCTGAAAACATGAATCAATATTTTTGTATTCGAAGAACTCATTGGTCTGTGTTACCCACTAACAATTTTACATTCTAGCCTGATTCATTAAACCCTGAGCTTCACATATCAAATCAGTTCACTCAAGAGAGAGAAAGACCCACTTTTTAACCTGGAAAATTTTACATGGATTATAATTGGTCGAGGAAAAATTCTTTTTTTTTTAATGTCAGAGACGAACAGAAGAGGGCTTTTGATTGTTTTTGAGGGCTTGGATGGATGCGGTAAATCGACACAGGTTGCAAGACTGTCTGAATTTTTGAAAAACTCCGAAGTTTTTCGGTTTCCAAATAGAGATTCTCCGATTGGTGGATTGATCAGCAATTATTTGAAAGATAAGAGCAATAAGAGCATGTATACTAAGTTTGAGGTTCATTGCATGTACACTATTGATCGCTGGCAGAGTTCCAAAGAAATTGAATCGAAACTGAACGAAGGAAAAGACATCATTTGCGATCGATACTCATATAGCGGTGTTTCTTATTCGGTTGCTAATGGTGTGGACATGAATTTGTGCATTGCTTCCGAGAGAGGATTACCTGAACCAGACATTGTGTTTTTCTTTGAAGGAAGTCCAGAGGTGCTTCAACAAAGAAGAGATACAGAACATAAAGAGAGGTACGACGGTCTAGATTTCCAAACAAAAGTCTATGAAAGCTACAAAAAAGTTCTCCCAGAAATGATCCAGAAACCCGGAGTTTTGTGCTCAGTTAACTTTGAAGATTCCATCGAGAATGTAACCAAAATGATCATTAATCATGTGAATAACATTAAAAACACAAGGTGAAGTCTTTTTATGAAAAATGAATATCATTCATTATAATAAATGGATTATAAGAATGGATATCATCATATGTTGAGTCGGATGAGTCAATTCTTGGGCAATTATATGAACGACTCCTTGTACGGAATGATGGCAATTTAGATTTCATTCCCTCCATTGAAGGGAGGGCAAACTTGACTGTGTTGAAATTGGATGAGAATAGAGATAGTGCTTGAGGTGATAATGGGATATCTAACAGTTGTGCTTCTTCTTTGATCGACAAAGCCTCAGCTATATTTCCTGTTTCTAATGCTGATAGTAAAACTTTTGAACACCACTCAGATCTAAGCTCAATACCACTATCTCTTGCAGAATTAAAAACTAACATATGGTCATCAAAAGAAGAACTGGGTGACAATGCATTCATTGCTATTGATACAGATACTTCATCTACTTCAAAACCTATCTTTAAAAAGTGCTTAAATGCGAAAACAACAACATCATTAGACTTATGATTCATCATCTGATTCATTAACTGAGAAACAGCAAAACTAGGTGGAATTGTATCGATAGATTTTATCATTTGAATCCAAGATACCCTTGAGTATAATGCTGGGGGAATCTGTTTGGCTAAATCGGTAATTACAACAATAGAAGGTTTGAGAGAGAAAAATGCATCAACAATAAGTTGATTGAGTTGAAGCTTCAGGGATGACAAAATAACAAAATCTGAACCTTTTTGTCCTATTGGTTGTTGAGAAAAAATCCTTTGCATATATAATCTTAGTACATCTTCATTCATATCCTTACCAAAGAACAACCCGAGTAACTTATCAGTTTCTTGAGATGTAAGAGCTTTTTTGGAATTGAAGATCTCCTCAGCCATGAGTTGAGCAGATTTAATATCCCCTGCAGCTAAAAAACTCTGAATGATCCTGATTCTAACACCTGTAGTAATTTGATCTTTATAATGGCTAACTTGAGGTAAAATCTCCCTAATTCTAGATAAATCACCAAAACAAGCATAGGCATCCAACTTCGCAATCAAAACATCAGCAGTAGATTGGATTCCTATTGAATTACACAATTCTGAAATCCACTTAAGAGATTCGATATTTCCAAACTCTCCAGCTAATCGGATTAAGTTCTGGTAAACTTCCTCATTAACATAGCACCCTTTGTTAATGAATGTTGATAAAAGTTGTTGCGCCATATGAAGCCTTTTAGCATTGATCAAATCCATCACTGCTTGAGAAGCCTGATTCTTACTCGGTAATATATTTGAAGCATCTAAGAGCTCGATAAACATCTTCAAATCGCATGAATCTCTAACAAGTTGGGCTGCTTGCAATATTGTTGTCTGTGTAACAGGAGAAAACTCAACCCCCAGACTGATCATTTTCTCAACTATAGGACGCATTCTTGACAGTTGATCAAATCGAGCAAATCCGGAAAGGAGAGTATTGAAGGTAACAGTGTTTGGAAACAAGCGAGAAGCGTATATATCATTGAGAATCGATTCTATTATGCTTGTATTACCATTTAATAGCCCAGCATTCAGTATTGCATTAAAAAAATGCATATTTAGCGCAATTCCGGATCCTCGAACATCATGATACAACATCAATGCATGCTCAAACTTGTTGCACTTACCGCATCCATCAATTAAACTCGTGTATGTCACTATTGTTGGATCAATATTCCTCGTTTTCATTTCATTAAAAAGCCGGAATGCATCCTCCAACCTCAGACTTTTTACAAATACATTTATCATCGTGTTGTACGTAACCACATCTGGTGGAACCCCGCTTTGTATCATTTTTTCAAAACTCGCACAGGCCAAATCATACTGTTTTAATTTCGAATAATGAGCAATCTCCTGGTTAAAATGGAGAGCAGCCGGGAGAGACATCGACCTTTCACGGCCCTTTTGCATTTCGCCCTTTCCGTTTCCCCTGTTTGCTCTTTTCTCCATTTTTGTTCAACTAATTGTCACATTTTGGATGGGAAACTTTTTGAGCTTCTCGAAGGAGATTCGGTATTTAGGATCGTATCCTCGGTTAGAAAGGCGCGGCATTCTTGCTGGTATTATGAAAGAAAGGAAATCGATGTTTGGTTTTTTGCCGATTTCGTTCCAGAATAACGGTATTGAAGTGAAGCCTACTGGGGATTCTTTAATTCCAATGTATTATTATGGTGATGAAATTGGATCCACCATTGAATTGGATTTGTATGATTATAGAATTCAACCAACCGGATTCTACTTGGATTTGAATTATTGTGCTCTTTATTTGTTTTCGCTTCAAGGGAAACGGGAAAATGGCGAATGGGTGAGTTTGCATGAAGAAAGGATACTCTCTGATTTAGATTCATTATATAATCAACCACTTTGTTTTAGTGTTCCGATATATAGTGATGAATCATTTAGGTTTTTCCGCCTCATTTTCAAAACAGATCCGTATTCGTATATAACAATTCATAATATTGATTTTTATGGAAAATTGTATGAATATAAGTAAAATTTGGTGTTTATTAAGCTTCTAATAGAATAGCTACACCTCGCTTAACCCAATGTGCAGCATTACCAACATTTGCATTGATTTTGAGGTTGAAATCGGATACATAAGTTGGACCGCGTTGCTTAGTAACATAAACAGGGCATTCGTAATAGGTAACATTTCTGCTTTGTGTCTTTTCTGTGTATACGGCTCTAACATAAACAACTGGTAATTGAGGATACAATTCTTTGAGATGGGCTTCATTTAATGAGTTAAGCTTGGTATCCCAGCGAGCGCCTTCGAGGAATAATCCATGAACATAAGCACCATCTCTTGGAGGTGCATCAATTTCGCTTTCGGACTTCTTTGTAACTTCGACTGTTAGAATTGTTTGATCCAATGGCCATCCGTTTTTACGGGCAGCTGTTTGTGCAACAGCTGTAAGGAATGATGATGGATTGAATAATCCGGAAAGCCAGACAGAGTTTGGAAGTGAGAGTTCTGCTGACCATTCTTGTAATTGCTTATGGCGATCTAAGAGATTCTTCCACCATGGCATTAGTGGACGAAGTGAAGCATAAGCAAGTTTAACCCAAGATTCTGGAACTCTGTTAGCATAAATTGCCATCATAAGTGCATCCATTGCTTCAGATATGGTTAACTCACCTGCAAGACCCATATCTAATTCTGTTAATGATCTCTTAATCTCTATCATCAAAATATTCATTCTTTCACATTCTTGGAGACATATTGATACATATGGTTCATGCTTTTCAACTTTTGAATATAGCTCAGGAAGGTTGAAAAGTTCGGGTATAGATGTCATGATTTCGTCAAGAGATTTCTTCACACTCTTTTCGAGAGAAACATCTCCTTCCTCACTTCCAGCAATACGAGGCTGTACAGAAAGTAATGTAGAAAAGATAAAGTCGGTTTGTGTCGTAAGTGAACCAATTTCTGCATTTGGATGTAACCCAAAGAGGTATGGTGATTCCTCTGGGAATTCACGTAAAGCAAACTCTTTATATTCTTCCATTGTGGAACAATTTGTTGGGGAGCTAAGACCTGGAACTATTTCTCCTCCTTCAAAATCGTCTTTGTCGAATGATAATAAGTATGTTGAACAAAGACGACGATCCCTGTCATCACTGATTTGGCCACCATACATAATTTCACCAATTAAATACCTTAATGGAACCCATGGAATTGGTTGTGATTGATCAAGGGCATCGAACAAAAGTTCGGAACAGATTTGAAGATCTGAAGGACTGAAGTTATATATTCTATTGAATCCTTGGGGGCCAAACTTCCTCCTTTCAACCATGATAGCATGGAAAACACATAAATGGAAAAGCAACGCCTTATATTCCTTATCTTTCTGGCATTGTTCCATTGCTTCATCGTTGAATAATTGCATAGCACGCATTAAGTTGGCCTTTGTTCCACGAGCTGGTTCTGAAGTCACCTTAATTGAGTTTTGTAAAATTCCTGCAGGAATATCAGTGCTTGGTTCGGCTGTGTAAAAAATGCGGAAATCATCATGTACTTGTCCCATTTTAATCTTTTCGATATGCTTTTCAAGTGCCTGAAGCCAAGTTCCCATTAAATGAAGGTTTTGGATTATAACCCATCCACCTGCTTGAGATGCTCTTGAGAGGGAATTGAGTGCGTTTTCTTCCTGTCCTTCACCAAGTGATACGTTGTAGAAATTGCCGTTGGCGGACGATACAGAATACTTCTCTCCCAAAATTTCTAGATTCTTAACAGGATCAATACCGGGGCTTAAAATGAAGAATATTGCCATTTCTTTGTTTGTTTCTTCAAATGTTTGCTTAAGAGTAAATGTCACATCCTCTGTATATTTCTCGCCGATTTGGCTCGCAATGAATTGTGTGAGAGCATTAACCATCCTATCAGGGCGAAGTGCTCGGATAATTAATAACTTCTGGAAGTCAGACTTATTCTTATAATCAAGAGGAAGCTTCTCGTTTTCTGGATTCTCAAGATCACACCATTTTTGCCATGGTTTGGTTCTCATTGTAATATCTTGTGGAAGTGTCTTGAAGGCATCTAAGGATTTGAGACCACATGCGGCACTCCAGGCAATATCTGATAACCATTCAGGAGCTGGATTGGGGAATTCATTTGATCTTGGGCATCTTAACAATGCTAAGAATTCATCCTGTTTAACAGTTTGGAGTTGCTTATCGGCTAACAAAATTCGGAAACAAAGAAGTGCAGTAAATATGATTTGGTGGCGTTGGAATAACCCCCTCATTGCCCATCTGAATGACTTGAATGTAATAGAATCAACTAATGAATTCTCACGGAAAACAGGATTTGTAGATTTCTCTGCTTCGTCCATTGCTTTAACAAAAACAGTAATGAATGATGATAAAGAGAATTGATACATATGATCTATTTTTGCCAAATCTACAAGTATGAAATAAAGTAAAGCGGCACGAGCTGCAACCCTCCTATATGCTTCACGGTGAACGTTGATTTCTTTGCCAGTTTCAATTGCTTTTTGAACTCTTTCTGTTAGTTCGCCAGACATCTTCTTTGTTGTATCTAATGTATTCATTAAGTCATCATCTTCAATTAAGTTTACACCAGGACGAGAAAGCCTGGAAAGAAGCTCGTCTTCCAATTTTTGCATGGTAATTTTGTCTTCATTCATTTGGCGGATTAGTTTAGCCTTTTGTTCTTCCAGTCCCTCCTTTTCATGATTTACAACATAACCAAGTAGTTGTTCTTCTAAGCCATCAAGGGTAACGGTAAAGTTAATGACTGTTGTCTGTGCTTGGATTTCTGGTTTGAAATGAGGATTGGCGAGTTTGGTCTGTAAGAAAAGCTTGAATTTTGGATGAAATTCGATTTGGTCTCCACCAAGTGTGATAACATGTGACCTTCCCCTTCTTACAATATTTCTACTAAGAAGAGGTTCAACAATTGGATCAAATTGCTCACCAACATTCTCAATAAGAACAGAAGATCCCTCTCGAACAGCGTTTTTAAGAATTCCGATAAAGTTATCTTGGCCAAATCTCAAAACTTTCAAATCATTACCAGCTTGGTTATTCAAAATCCATTTAATACCTTGGAATTGAGGATCAATAAACAAAGGCCATCTTTGTGTTGAAAGAGTTATTGCTGCATTTTCAATTGAAATTCTATCATTTGGAAGGCTTTCATTATTCCACTGGGCGATCATTGCATCATGACAGATAACATCGAGAGGATCCTTCGAAACTTTAATCTTATTCTCCTCAAGGAAAGGTCTCCAATAATCGTTAAGCAATTTTTCACGGAATAGGCGAGTAAATGGGCCAGCATATGATACATAGGCCGAGGCTAATAGAACATCACCAACAACAGATGTTGCTTCTTCTTGATACATCGCAATCTTTTGTTTCCACCTTTCTCCTTCTCCTCCAAGACCAGCTACAAGTTCTGTAGCGCGTTTGATCGATTCTGCCATTTGTGTGGCTTTTTGCTGTGCTGCTGTTCTTTCTGCGTTAGCTGTCTCTAACTTGCTCTTTAATTCATTCAGCTGATCTTCAAGAGCCTTGGCCTTGGCTTGAACTTTCCTTAATTTGTCTTCGGATTCAACTAATGCTTCTTCTGCTTCTTTTGCCGCTCTTTCCTTTGGTATAATGTTTTGAACAACGGTGTGGTAAGTTAAAATATTCATTAGCCATTTGTAAATTGCACCACATGCTGTAGAGGATTTGTTGACATCAGCTTCGGTAAAGGCCCACTTGGATGTCTTCTGTTTAGTAAGTTGCATTATATCATCGTTCCAATTCTCATGTAAATGCTGCAATCTTTGAATAAAAGCTTGAGTGTTGCCCATTAATTTCTTGGCGGCTTTCCATGAAAGATCTCGAGCTGGCCTACCCCCTTCTGATAAAACAAGAACTACAGCGGGCATAACTTCTCCAACTCTTCCTGGTGGTGATGGGAAAGAGCCAAGCTCTGACATGGCTTTCTTGTCAATTTCACCAATAGCTTCAAGAGCTTGCTGTTTAAGTGGTTGAGCCTTTTTAAGATCCTCTTCTGCGGATGATTTCTTTTCTTCTGCATCAGCTTTAATTTTTGCAGTCTTTGCTTCTTCTCGTTGAGCGGCTTCGGATTCTTTCTTAACTGTGGCGGCATTTTGAGAAATTGTGTCAATTAACTCTGTACACTCTTTTTGTTTTTGAGCAACTTCTTGTGTTTGGATTTCGAGTTTCTTCTTCATTATTTCTACACCTTGTGAGGAATCTTGAAGCATCTTGAGGCCTTTAGAAAAGTGTTGAGTGTTATTTATGAGAGTATTACGAGTTTTCTCAAGCATTGATTTAAACATGGAAATCAGTTCAAGATATGACTTAGGAGTAGCATAATTATATCTTCTTTCTGCTTCAAGGAATTCGTCAGAAACCTGAATTACCTTTAGATGTGCATTAGCAATAAACTGGATAATTGAATCATGTGTATTGTCTCCAACTTCAACATCTGAAAGGAAACTCTTAGCTACAGAGAGAAGTGCATCTTCTGGCCATGCATGGAACCAATCAATAATCATACAATTAACAAGAGCAGGGAACCTTCTTGCACGAACTCTGAATGTATCACCAGATGGAGATTGACAAAAGACAATTCGTAGATATTGTCTCACTCTTTGAGTAAAGAATTTCATTATATCTTCTGGTGTGGGAGCAATTCCGGCTATTTTCATATCATTTTTGACTGAATCATAAACAGCATCTTTATCTTCTGGTGCAAAAACATCAGGGAGAACACCAGTTGATAAGAAATCTGATATTGGTATTAAAAATCGTTCTTCAATTACTTGTGAATCTGTCAACAAAAATACGGTTCTTTGTTTCTTTCCACCAGATTGAATAAACAATCTAACCAGATCGGCTTTGAATTCATTCATTCCATAATTATTTGCAAGGCTGATTTGGAAAACATTATACCCAACAAGGTAAGACGCTAATCTCACCAATGATTGCTTTCCAGAACCACCTAAACCAACAAGAAGCATGTGTCCTGATGGAGATGTAATTGCTCTTGATATTCTTAAGATGTGATCAATGGCATCTTTGAAGAGGACAAGATTCATCACAGGATTAGATTCGTTATATTCATTTAATTTGTCTTTGATAACCTTGTTGGTAATTTCTTGGTTAATCATGGGGGCATAACCACCATCCTCAAATGCTTTCTCGTCGCCATCAGGAGCAAAAGCAGTGAACATTAATTCATCTCTTAGTGTCTGAGGATCAACGAAAGATTCAAAGGATTTGACACAATTAGTCACACAAATATCTTTCGCCTTTTGATAATCATTGAGATCAATCATTCTATCTGCATATACTCTCATCATTTCTATTGCGCATAATCTAGCCATAAATGCAGGTGCTTTAACCGTTGAAGGCTTTGATCTTAAAACACCCTGAAGTACATTAGCAACATCTCTCAAGTTAAAGTTGTAATGGAATCTAATTGCAGTTGGCAAAAATGTTTTTGCAATCTCATTATTCACAGATACCATAATATCAACAACTTTTCCTGACATTTCTTTAACTGCATTAGAAAATGAATAATGCTTAAGATGACCATCGAGCATTGATGATATAATAAGTTTGACTGATACATCCTGAGGAATAGAAAGTGCCAATGTAGAAAAGTGACGCTGGAGTCTGGGATTAATGGTAAATGAACCAGAAGTTGGATTCATGCAAGCAATATAATTGACATTCTTAATATCTTTGAGAGACATTGACTGCCTATCATACCAATGCTCATAGTCAAGGTGTTGTCTTAAAAGGGTCATTGGTTGCTGTGTTCCATATGTATCAATCATTGGCATGTTCAGATCATCAATAAAGTAAACACAATGCTTCTGTGCAGGAGGGGCATAAAGCTTACCGGATTTCATTTCAATTGCAGCTTCAAGGAAAGACTGGAGAGCCATAGATGTTGTATAATAGTTGAAGTTAATGGCACGGAATATGTAATCGTTTTCATTGAGGTTCGACAAAATGTAGCGAGCTAGCACAGATTTTCCAGTACCTGCAAAACCTGCAAACATAACAGGAAATCCACCTTCGATAAGTAATTTGGCAATATAGTTGCATCTTGTAGTCTCTGGTGCGAATACCAATGATGAGGAAACACTAACATCAGGATCATACACAAATTGAGGGGTAATTTCACTCCATGGAACAAATTTCTTTTTATCATTATCTACAAAGTAATCAAAAACGGTGCCTTGTTGTGGAAAAACAACTGATCTCCATTCTGATCTCCACATCTGGCTGAACTCTGCCCTATAATCTCTTCCTTGATCATCACACCCACCTCCAAATGCCCAAACAGCCGCAAACACAAAGTATAACTCATATATTGATGCCTCGGAATTCGCAGGTACGTTTTCCAATAAACTCTCAAGAAGCCTACATAGAGTTTGAACCATTGCTATGTCTGCAAGAGGAACTATATGTTTTATGTGCGAATGCATAAGTTCAAGTGTTCTCGTAACATAATTATTGAAAAGGACTGTTAATTGGTTCTTTTCTGTGGGATTCTTCCTTTTCTCTAGCCATGAATAAACATAAGCCATTGGACCAACATCAGAATCATTAATGAATAAAATACCAGCTCGAGAAACAGTGGCAGGTGTTGCATACTTGAGATGTGATATTTCAAATATCAATCTCATGTGTTGTGTCAAAGGAATACGCTCGTTTGAGGCAAGTGTTAAAACTTTATTATCATCCATAACTGTGTTAAGGGACTCAATCCAATTTGGATCAATATCACCATCAAGAACAATCCATTTAGGATTCTCATGAGTTAGCTTTGATAAATTTCTCATTATTGTAGAAAACAAACCATCTTGCCAATCTCTTGTTGATGGATTTAAGAAACCGAAAAGTTCGTTATTGGTTACAGCTTTGGGGTTCAAATCAATATATGTGCATGGAGTACCTTTCTTAATATATGAATAGCTTAGTGATCTCCATACTTCGGTTTTTCCGGAGCCGGCAGGGCCAATAATGAAAACAGAATGACGAACGTTAAGGAGCTCTTCAAGTTCAACAACTTTCCTAATAAACTGATCTTCGCCTTGAAGTCCATTCTTTATAACAACTTCCTTAATCTGATCTTCCCATTTAAGATTGCGTTTTCTGGGAACATCAATTGATGGGAATAAATCGTTGATCAAACCTAAAAATACTGGATGATCGGTGGCAAAAATTTTTGGCATGTTGAAATCACGTAGGGCTCTCATTAAAACAGCTTCTTCTGACATATTTGGATCCGATCTACGGAGAGCACCGGCAACAACTAGAACAGATTTAACAGCACGAAGACCCCAATCATAATGGAGTTGTTTAGACAAAAGTTGTTGACATCTGGAATACAATGTGGTAAACTTTTTGGTGAGAAGTGAAGCTGTTGTAAATCCTTCAGACATGAGCATAATTTCACAAATAATTTGAAAATCTGGAACAACCATAGAACATGATCTGAATAACGCTTTGATGTTTTCGGGTAACTCGGTACGGCCAGCATAACCAGGGTTCATTGTGATAAAGATACCACAGCTTCTCTTAATTGGAATCAGTTCATCACCAAACTTAAACTCTTCCTGATTAGCTCTTAAGGCATCAAGAATAGATTTAACTTGAATAGCAACTACAGATAGAACTCGAGCTGCAATACGGTTAAACTCATCAAAACAACCCCATGCACCAGCTTGGGATAGACCTTTGAACGTCGCTGCAAGAGATTTATGATCCATTTGTTCAGAGCAATTAAAAACAAAACAAACTTGACCAAGTGCACGTGCAAGATCTTTAACGGTTTCGGTTTTACCAGTACCAGCTGGACCAGCTGGAGCACCGCCCATAATTCGACGAAGGGATTGTGTAAGAGTAATATAGCATCTGTCTGTAAGTGGTGTAACAACCAAACGAGATGGTGAACCAAGATATTCATATTGATAGCGAAACTCGGCATCGATAATATTAATAAAACAATCATGTTCGCTATTTCTCCAGGAAAACCTAAGTTGCGATTGCCATTCAAAGCATTCGTGGGTTTCTTCATGATTATGAACTAACCGCCATACAACATCTCTGTTGTGGGCATCGTTTTGGCATACTACATTCACCTTCTTCCTGTTAAGAGAATTCAGATTTCCATCACGAATTAGATTAATCAAATCTTCAAGTTGCTTGTTTTGCTTAGCATTATAGTCTTTCATTGCAGATTCTAGACCTTCTTCTAATTGTTTGAATGCAGTATTGACTTCTTTGTTCCATTGTATAGAAACGGCGGATAAACCAATCTGAGCAATATTGGCAATAATCCATTGTGGTCTTTGTGCAGTATCATAAGCGGAAGATGCTGCCTCAGCAAGTCGTTCTTTGAGAGTTAACTTTGCGGTATCTAAAAGCTTCTGAAGCCATACTTCAACAGGGCCATCTAATGAGAGTTCTTCATCAAAATCAACAACTTCCCCTTCTCTCGAAATCATAGCTGAGCATGTTTTAGGGCCAGTCCATTTGACTTTGACAAGGTTGTCATAAACTTTGCTGAAATGCTCTTCAATGTCTTGTGGGTTCCTTCCTTTGGACAATATATCAAGTAAATCATTCGATGAAACGAAATAGAATCTTGGAAACGCTCTTCTCTTAGTTTCAAGATATTCAAATAGAGATTTTTCGACAATTGTTAATTCTCTAAGTTGCATTTCGAGGAATTTAAAGATATCAGGTTGATTGCATGTTGCAACTACATTCTTGTTTGATTGTTGCTTGGCAATGAATTCATTCATTTGTCTATCGATCATTTCAAAGGATTCAGATTGTTTAGGGAGTTGCCTTCTGATATCATCAGAACCAATGAAAATTGGTCTAAGATGAGTCCAATGATACTGAACATCAATCCATAAATGAAGCACTCTATCAACTGACATAAGACGGTTTTGCCATTCTGTTAAGTCTTTCTTGAAGAAAGAAATGTTTTTTGATGATAAATATGTTTGAACAGCAACTTGATTCTCTTCTAATGTTTGAATTAAATCTTCAGGTACGGCTAAAATATGCAATTCCTTAAATGTTTCCATTGGTTTATATCCAAATTCCATTGTTGCCCATGTATTTTCAAGATCCTTGAGCTGCATTTCCATTCTCACATCATTATTTGCACCATCAACAATCTCGGTAATATCATCACCAAATTTAAGGAGGTCCTTGTTCAGAATATCACCTAACTTTAAATCAACTGACCCTTTGAAATCAATTCCTGTGACTTCTCTCAATCTATTCCAATGTCTTGGGCGCAATTTGTCGTTTCGAAGTTGATCCATAATTGGAATGGTGTTTGCAACTGATTTAATTAATTGTTCCAAACCTGTGAAAACACCCCAATCCTTGGCTCTTTTTTCTGTCTTGCGAATAGTCTTTTGGAATCCCTCACATTCATTAGAAAGAAGCGCAACATCAATTTCGGACCATAAAGTGTTCTTCCATTTGGATAGACTCATTTCAATTGTATGTGCTGTCTCCCAAACAGAACGTAAGAGCTCAAGATCTTGTTTAACGAGAGAAAGATTCTTGAATGGATTAACAGTAAACTCGAGAAGTTCTCCATTAGCTTGAATTTCAGCAGCTTCATCTTCTTGCTCCTCCACAATTTTGTCCCATTTATTCATCATTGAAGAAGCTCTTGTATATCCAATCTCCCATTTGAAGAATTCTTGTAAAACAAAATTATTCCTCAAATCATTAAGCTTTTCAACAAACTTTTCTTCAATAGTTCTAAGCCTTGCGGTTTCCTCTTGTTGGAGTGGTGATGTCTTTTCTTGAATAGTACTCCATTGATTTTTAAGCTCTTGCCATTGTTCTGGGCCTTCGTCAATTCTTTGAAGGAGTTGATCTGTGACTGTAACACCGTGTTGCTTAAGGAGGGATATGGTATCCTTTAATTGATCAAACAACTTATCATAAAGTGGAACTTTGGTACGAATCATGAGCATAGCTTCAAGAACGGCAATAAGTTGATCAACATCTCCTTTCTTAACTTTAACTTCTAAACCAGCGTGAGCATCATGCAAAAATTGCTTAAATTCTTTGAGTTTTGTGAGCATATCATTATTCAGGTAATGAGTAAACAAATAAACCCACTTACCAAGATTGAGATCAAGGGATTGTTTCAATGGTCTGCAATCAACTCGAAGCCAGCCAAATGAATGAGAATCCTGAAGAAGTCTAATATCGTTTTGAGATTTCCTATAGAATGCGATTTGTTTACCAAAATCTTCGAGACTTGGTGGCAAAGGAGTTGGCTTTCCTGTAAGCTTATCTGGTTCACTCATTCCGCCGCCACTTTGGAGAAATTCATTAATGAATGATTCACGACTTTGAGTCCAAACATTAGAATACTTAGCAAAATTATCTTCTTTGAATTGTATGCATTGTTTAGCCATTGTTTCAACAGATTCAAGAATCTCATCAACAAGTTTTGAAACATCAGAATCTGTAGATACTTTTTCAAAAACGGTAGTTTGGCCTGGATAAAAAACAGGTATTAACTTAGTAAGCTCAAGAGTTCTTGTACACCATTCTTTGAATGTGAATAAAAGATTATTTGGTCCACTTTCAAGAGGAGGATTAAATAAAACAGAATTACCAATAAGCTCGAGTCTGGTGGTGATTAGAGGAGCTGAAGAAGCGGTAATTGACTCATTATCGTTGAAAAGCAAATCTTTCTTTAATGATGAAAGAGAGAAGATAATGTTCTCTTTAAACCCTTCAACAACTAAAGATTCGATATAGTCAAGATACTGTTTTGTTTCAGAAGTGGATGAATCATTAGTGAGAGCAGAAACAGATGCTTGAACTAATTGAGCAATATATTGGCATTCCAATGTGATGCTTTGTATTCTAGAATTAAGAGCATTATTAACTTCATTTTGGTCAAGAGATTTCTTTGGATCTTGTCTGCTAAACAATGCAGGCTTTCTCCATGATTCGATTTTAGACTTTATTGTTTGAATATTTGATGTGGATTTGTTATGAAGCTCGGAAAACCTTGAAACTTCGCCAACAGCAGTGCTCAAAAAGTCAAGTGTACCCTCACTTTCCCATGTAAGTTGAATAATACCCTTCTCAATAATACTATCGATATGATTAATATGCTTTTGGAACATTGGTCTTTCAATATCAACTATTGTGCTAAGAGGATGATTATATCTTTCGATAAGAACCTGAAGGGAGTGAATATACTCCATGTATTTCTGATTATTGGAATAAATATCACGTGCAACAGTTGGTATGCTTTCTTCAAGATGTTTAGAAAGATATTTAACTTCATGCAATAATTTCTGTAGATCAGGATCAAAATTCAAGAATAACAAATGTGTAGTTGGATCACGAACTAATAATGGTGTTTGAAGCTTGGATTTGTAACCATCATTAATTGTACTGGCCCATTTAGCTATTGTGGATCTTTCAGTATCTTTAATGGTATGTTTCAACTCCTTCATTCTTTCTAATGCTTTAATCATTCCAGGGTCTTCAAGAATTTCTGGAATAGTCGATCCTAACACAGATTCTAGAGATGATAATCTTAAATTGAGACCATTAAACCAGATAAAATCAGATGTGGTCTCTGGAATGCCTTGAAGGAGTGGTGGTTGGGTTTTTTGGGACCGATATGTGAACCCAATCGCTTCAACATCTTGATTGAAAACGCTAATGATATATGGGTATTGTTCCTTTAATGAGGAAATGAAGAAGGGCCTTCGAAGTAGAGCATTCAACCCAGATAAAATTTGTCCCAAAGAAACTATTGAAGAAACATCTTGAATAGCCCATATTGCTATAGCAACTGACCTAATATCAAGATCAGCAAAATCTATCTGAATCTCTTTCATGATTTTATGAAATTCGGCATCAGATATCTTAAGGAGATCTTGATCTAGGCCTGTGATTTTGGATTCTACATCTTGGAAACACTTCAAAACATCTTGGAATCTAGGAGAGAGGTAATGACCATGAATTCCACCAATTTCGGTTTTATCAAATCGGTTATATTCGAGAAGAGTTTGAATTATTGGACGAATCTCTTCAAGCCTCTTGACAAGGGTTAGAAATGAAGGAATAACTGCCTGATTGTTCAATGTAAATGCGGAAGAACCTTCAGCATTAAGAAGCTTATTCTTAAACTGGATATAGCAAGAATAAAATTGATCAAGAACAGAAGAAGACCTATTGAGATGATCCAATGATTCTTGTGGATCACCATTAAAAAGTGATGTTCCATCAATTGCATTAATAAAATGATTTGTGAAGAAGTGAGATATTCTTTGAAGAAGTGAACAAATTCTTCTAGGAGAATTGTAGTACCTTGATCTATTGTACATAAGATAGAGTAAATGGAATACAGGTTGGAAAACATCTGGTAAGCTTTCCATTTCTGCACCAATTGTATCCATTTGTTCTAAAAATGTAAATAATGTGAAAAGAGATCTTTCGGTTTCAACAGCTAATTCAAGAGAATTGGATATTTCTGCAATAATTGTATCAAATTGTGTTTTCAACTGTGGACTGTTTTGATTGATAAAACCAATAACTGTTTGAACATCTTCAGAATCAATCTGTTTCTTCAGATATTCAAGATTAGTTCTCCTCTTCTTCCAATACTTCATCTCTTCGAGTGGTGATATTGTTGGATTGTCAGTAAATTCTTCATTGAGAAACTCCCTAATTTGGTCAATCCATTGTAAAACCTGTGATTCAAAAGCATGCTGCCGAGATGTAGAATGTTCAGCAACGAGCAATTCTTTGGCAGGCATCGTTAAAACTGTCATTCCTTGAGCTTTTCCTGATAATAAATAAAAGCTTCCTTTGATATCAGACATGGTGTTGATCACCTCAGATGCCACTGGGGATGAAAACCTGGATAAATTGCTATTGGATAAAGCTAATGTTGAAAAAACGAAATCAAAAAGCTTAGGAATAAACATTATTGGATCTTTGGAAGGATCAACAAACTGTAAAGCGCGGATAAACTCATTTTTATCGTCAGATTTGATGGCTTGGCGCTTATAAACTGCAATAGGCTTTTTGCCTTTAGTGTAAGTACTAGGAGAACAAACAACACCCCTTGTTGGGTTTATTGAAAAGATAAGAGAAGTAGAATTGTTATCAATCATAAATCTTTGAATATGACCTCTTGACTCATCATCTTTAAAAAGACCTTCCCATCTGTCTTGCTTAATTTGTAATGCACTCATAACTTTCTCTCCGATGAAACGTACTCTTTCATCTTCTAAAAACGCTCTATTATGATCCATTGGTCAGTTAAAAATTAATGAAAAAACGTTATTTGGTTAGTTAACGGTTAAATTGTAAAAACCGGCCATAATGTTTACAAAATGATCAACAAAGGATAAATATTTCCCTTTTATTTACAAGATGTAAAATGTTTACATTTTTCCAATACTTTTTTTCAAGTAACAATGGGATCGTAATGATGATATGAATGATAATGACTTAATTTTTATATGATATATATTATGGTAGTTCTTTTTGTCGGTTTTTTTAATTAGTTTTTGTATTTGATTCAAACTCAATTTTGGAAAGGTATTAGTTACAAAATAAGCGTATGGTAGGTTTATTCAATAATTATAAATGCTAAAGCAAATGATTGAACATAGTGGAAGCTTGATGATTTATGTGACAACTGGTTTTGATAAGTCAATAAACACTTAAATGACAGATCTGAAATTGGAGTTGGTGTATTTGGAACAGTGTTAGGTCCAAATTTGCACTGGAAAATAAACGAATCGACATAATATGCCAAATGGTTATAACCAGCAAAGCTTGAATGATCACTTCCAACAAAAAGGCATTTGGTAAACACAATAGCCTTGCCTGTGTAATCATGGATGAATCCCCAATCGGTCCCTTGGACCGTGTTGTTTATATGGTTGGTATAATTGATTGCCCCATCGCCTGTCCCACCTGGTCGGTAAATACAACCCATTCTATTATGATTCACATGATTGTACAAATGAATAAAGTTCATTTGATATGTATCAAACATTGTGTGTCTTGAAACGGCACAATAACTACAATTAAGACATTTAAAAACCATTTTTCCATAATAGAATTGTATTACATGGTTGGGTCCTTCAAAATTACTTGGACAATATGAAATTGTATTCGACTCGAATAAAACATTAGAACTAGCACCATTTGTTACATATAATACCATTCCATAAGATCCTGAATAATCTTTATGGAAAAGGTTTTTGGTAAAATTACCATCATATTTTGCGTCAATATAATAAACACCACCATCTGAAGTACTTCTACAATATAAATGGTCATTCATTTGAGAAATAATTTGATTAATTAAACTTCCAGTGATATAAAACACTCCTCCGTTTCCAGAATAAGCTATATTAGAAAAAATACAACTTTCAATTAAAATAATGGAAACAAGAGAGAAATCATGTGTAACATGGCTGGTTTGCTGAAGATTCAGTAAACTAGAAATCATAAAATTGCGCTGTAAACTGTTTTCAACTTTGCCACATGGTAGGCTTAGGTGCTCGAGCCCCCAAGCCTATCACATTGAGATGGAATATCTTGTTGTTTGATTATGTTTTGTGACAGGTAAAACAAGAAGTTTTTAATATTTTTTATTGGGATAATTATTAATACCAAATTACTACGTTTTTCTCTTAAAAACAGAATTGATAGAAATCATGATTGGTTTATAAAATATGGCTTTGTTTAATTAAACTTAAAATAGCACCCATTGATTTTATCCTTTTTGATTACAGGTTACTTCATAAGAAGATGAACATGATTCAATAATTCAATCATTTCCATATTATTTGAACTCCAACGCAATCAATTGAACCATCATACAAATCTGAGAGTTTACCACATTTTGAGATCATCTATAGATTGAGCACACCAATAATTCTGGTAAAATCTCTAATATGAATTCTTAATCATTGAATTTTACATGATCAGTTTTCTGATGGAAGAGAAAATTTTATTTGAGAGATTTCTTTTTGGAGACGGAAATGAAATTTCTATTGATGATATGGAGTTTTGTGTCGATCGAATTGTTATATTACCAAAGATTCGGCCTCATCAACTTGAAAAGGCTGTGAGATTATCAGTTGAGTATTGCAAACTAGCTGAATTCCGGCGAATACTATTGGATAAAACTGAAGAATGCCCAGTTTTGATATACCAATTGCACAAAAGATGTGTTTTTGATTTTAATGAAATCCAACCATATATAAGTGATTCATATTCATTCTTGCTCAGTTATTATTTTCGAAAGGAGATCGATGATTTTGAGAGTTTTATCGAAAGTAAGTATAAACCTGATGATTTTGATGAATCATTATTTGAAAATACAAACCATATTGATCAACAGATCGAATATGGTTTTTTACCTTCAAGTATTGAATATTGTCTCAAGTATGATGTGATTGATGAATTTGATGTTTTCGATAATTTAAATGGAGAAGCGAAATGGAGCCCTTTTGAGTGGAGTGAAAAACCAGAGTATCTTGATTATTTATCTTTTACTGGATTTTTTGGCTCAATCAAGTGTTTTAAGTATTTATTATTTCAAGGATTCAAGATTAATGATCGTGTGTTATCAATGGTTGTTTGTGGTGGTTGTTTGGATCTTTTTCATTTATGTCAATGTAAACCATTATTTGTAACGCCAAAACTTGCGTGTCAAGCATCACAGTTTTCCCAAATGTCATTGCTAGTTTTTATGATAGAAAATGGGGTTGATATAAATGCTAATAACTACAAAGTTCAGTTTTTATATTTGATGATTTTATGAATTTGTTTTCAAATTCAACTAATACCAATTTAAAGGATTCAAATATATAGTTTTAAAATATTATTATACTCCTCTTCATAGAGCTGCAGAATATGGTCATCTAAGTGTTGTTGACCATCTAGTTAATCAAAAGGCTGATGTAAATGAAATTGGTTATCAAGTTGATCTTTTAGATTTAATTGGACTCCCCTTCATTTAGCTGCTCAAAATGGCCGTCTTAGTATTGTTGAATATCTTGTTAATCAAAAAGCTAATATATATGCTAAAGATAATGATATTGAGTATATATATATTTGATTATACTCCTCTTCATTTTGCTGCAAAATTTGATTATCTTAGTGTTGTTAAATATTTAGTTATTATAAAAGCTGATATAAATGCTAAAACAAAAATGATTGAGTTTTTTAATATAATGAGACTCCTCTTCATTTTGCAGCTACTAATGGTCATCTTAGTGTTGTAGAATATCTTGTTAATCAAAAAGCTGATATAAATGCAAGAGATAATAGTATTTACTTTTTTAATTGAATCAAACACCTCTTCATTTTGCTGCAAAATTTGATTATCTTAGTGTTGTTAAATATTTAGTTAGTATAAAAGCAGATATAAATGCTAAAACAAAAATGATTGAGTTTTTTAATATAATGAGACTCCTCTTCATTTTGCAGCTACTAATGGTCATCTTAGTGTTGTAGAATATCTTGTTAATCAAAAAGCTGATATAAATGCAAGAGATAATAGTATTTACTTTTTTAATTGAATCAAACACCTCTTCATAGAGCTGCTAGGGATGGTTTTCTTGATGTTGTTGAATATCTTGTTAATCAAAAAGCGGATATAAATTCCATTGGTTGCAGTGATGAGCTTTTTAGATTAATGATACTCCTCTTCATTGGGCTTCTGAAAATGGTCATCTTAGTGTTGTAGAATATCTTGTTAATCAAAAAGCTGATATAAATGCAAGAGATAATAGTATTGACTTTTTTAATTGAATCAGACACCTCTTCATTGGGCTTCTGAAAATGGTCATATTAGTGTTGTTAAATATTTAGTTAATCAAAGAGCTGATATTAATGCAAAATCTAAAAGAGTTCGGTTTTTATATTTGATTGGACTCCTCTTCATTCTGCTGCTTGGAATGGTCATCTTATTATTGTTGAGTATCTAGTTATTCAAAGAGCTGATATAAAAGCAAAAGCAAATGGATATCCTTCAGGAACTCCTCTTGATTTTGCTTCTGAGAATGGTCATCTTAGTGTTGTTGATTATCTAGTTAATCAAAATACCGACATAAATGCAAATGATAATAAAGGGAACACTTTGGATGCTGTTGCATTCCTCAAGGGTAAAGGAGGAAAATAAGTTAAGAGTGTATTTAAAAACACATTCATTACAGTTTTTGCTATTTGGTTTAGAACAAATGAGATCTCAAAACGAAAGAATATGGAAATAATGTGAAAAAATGATCAAGGCCAGAGGAAAGTGAAAAAAAGATATTTATTATCTGCAATATTGATGTGAATCAAATTGTGGTTAGTTGGTTTTTTTTGGCGAAGGTCAATATTCCACTTGGAATTCCAATAATAAAATGGTGATCATCACCAATTGTTATTCTATTGCAATTAAACTGTGTTTCAATTCACTAACAAATGGTCAATTAGAAAATACAATTAACATACAATATATAAAATGATTTAAAAAAACTGATTTATATAAGATTTCTTTCTTTTTATAATTTTATCAATAGTATGCAAGTTTATTATTCAAAAAATCAAGGCTGTTTTTAGTATTGTTTTGCTGGATATTTCCAATTGATTCAATGTTAACTAAATATTAACTAGAATATTATTGAATCAATTTTAAATAAGAAATATTAATTTAATACATTTTGATCTTGTCTCAGTTTGTATATCAATAGATCTCAAAACTCAATTTATATTTCTTTTTGGACTTATTATAAATACTTCTGGGACAATTTTTTCCCAAAGTGAGCCACATTTCAAGTCGATAAATTGTAAGACATAAACCAACCATTTTTATCAATCGAGGAAACTAAAAAAAGTTTAATGAATAATTTATCCACAATCTTGATTAAATATTCATTTGCATTCATAAATTACTCTGCTCATTCCTCATGCACACCCTATTTCTAACTAAGAAAGAAAAAACTTTTAAAATGTGGTTTTATGAATCACTGTTAGCTTCTTTTCCAGAAATTCCCTTCAAGGAGTCTCCAGTTTTCGATTGAAGCCCTTTTCTGGGTACATTTCTTTTGGTTTTTTTCGTCATTCCTATTTGGTTGATTCGTTCTTCAAGAGCACAAAGATGGGCCTTCATTTCATCCATTAGCCGAGTGATCCTGTTATTCTCATCTTTTGGTTCTTCATTAAGAATGTGTGGTCCAGTTGCAACCTTCATTGAAAATGGTTAACCGAAACTGGCAAAAAACCGGTAAGTTTTGAAAATATTTGTATCCCAATGAATGGTTTAAGATCTTCATCACAAAAAGTAATCTTTCCATGATTAAAAACGTTCTCTTTTTATGGAAATAGAATTTAATGGGATAATCATCTCCAGATTCAGTGACTTAAATGAGAGATTATTACTCAAAAGATACGTTCTCAATGTTTTAAAAGCAGAATATAATAATACTGAGTTTTAACAATTTTTTCCAATACAAATCATTAAGCTCAGACAAGCATTTAGAACCGAAAAAATTGCCACGTAACTATGTTCCAAGCAATATAATATTAACAATCAAATATGACCTCTGTTGATAAGCAATTTGTTCCATGAATATCCTTAAATGGGATTGTAATTAAGTTGTGGTCATTCGTGTTTAAACCAAAAAAGATTCTGATTACTTGATCAATATTATATTATGATAAATGAAGAAAAATTTGGAGGTCTTTTTAATTCGAGTCAACTTCATGGCAACTGTTGTTAGTTAGATAGCAAGTTTGGTATACTTAATAATTAATTAATACATGCTTTATCAATGAGTTAAGATATCCTTCCAATAAAACTTAGTGCATATAAATTATTTTAACATTGAAGTTAGAGATTCTACCTGAAATGTTTGTGCCAGAGGAAACTTGTTGAGAATCCCCAACATCTTTCTCTAACAATCATCCTTGTTATTTAGATTGAAAACCATGATTCTAATGAATATATGGAAATACTACAAAAATGAGAAATCTAATATAACAAAAAGAAAAGCAAAAATGAATCTTAATCATCAAAAACATTCTTGATTTGAATCGATAATTGAACATTCATAGAGAAAAACAATTGTAGCGTCTTACCGATAATTATTACAAGTGAATACCATGCTTGTTTAATTTAGCTCTAAGAATGTAACCCTTTTTGAATCAGATGATAAATTAGGAAAAAAGGGATGCAAATAGAATATATCTATTGCTATATTAACATGCTTCCAATCCAAGCAGCTAATGGCGTTGAAATTCCTGCAACAATAAAAAAAATTGAAAATGATACAATTGTATTCTTAAAACTCAGAGTTTTGATGATGCCTGATATAAAAAAGCAAATTATTGACTCACCAAGAAACATACCAGTATACAAAAATGATTCATGAAGCTGTTTACAGCTCAATCCACAAAAAAATCCAATTGAAACCGCAACTATGGATCCAATAAGCCTATTCCACTTAATTTGGCTACTATTAGTAATATCATCAGATTGATCTTTATCTTTCCATTCAGTTGTTTGAATATTCTCTCCTTCAAAGTCTTCTTTAAGATCCATAAAAATGATTTTATTGCATAAACAGAGATATTGTTATACCAAAAGCCTGGACAAGGTTTAGAGGGGCCTTTGCAACAACAACTACAGTTTTATCATCTGTTTTTGATGCCTTTAGGCAGAAATCATCTTCTCCATCAATGGTAAATGCAGCATTTTTAACTGATTGTATCTCATATTGTTGCGGAACATACTTAAGTTGAGTGATATCTTTGGAAGGAAAAGGACCATCAAAGAAGTCTTCTTGTTCAGGTGGAATCCAAAAATTGTTTCCTAGAGAAACTGAGATAGTGTCTCCTAACTGTATACCAGCCAGAAGCTGCTTATGCTGATCAGTTTGCCTTTCTTTCGGTCCAATAAGAGTAAAAGAAGATCCAGTTCTTTGTTTGATCAAAATACCAGCTAAATTTGGTGTAGAGATCGAAAAATCTGTTGATCTTGAAATGAACCATGTTTGTTTTAGGTATTTTGTCTTACGCTTTGCGACCAAAATTGTTACACCACCGATTGAAAGAGAGAATTTAACACCTTTAATACCCCTAATCCATATTCTGTGCCTCCTAACAGAGAATTGAACATTTTTTATTGGAGAAAGAAATGGATCACTATCAAATGATAGAGGAGGCAAACCAAGAAATGCATAATCGTAGTCTTTAGGCAAAGATTCACCCTCAGTTTCGTTAATTTCAAACATATTTGGATCTGGATTGTTGTCCTTAAGTAAGTCAACCCTTTTTGGTGCTTTAGGTTTATTAACAACAGGCGGTTCAAAATCAGATTCACTTTCAGAAGAGGAATCACTCAATTTTGGTAGTTTTACTGACCCAATAGACATTAATAATATGGACAGTCTCGCGAATCTTGAGATTCTGCACAATGTAGCTCTGCATAATGGAATAATTAACCAAATTGTTGATGATTGTGCGGCTTTTTTCGTGGAAGAGGGGAAAAAAATTGACTTTTTGGAATCAATTTGCGAATTTCTTGTGAGGAGATCGGCGGCACCATTTCGATCATCAATAATGCACATGTTATTCAAATTTTACCAGGCAAATGTTTTTAATTTGGATTTGATAATAAGTGTTTTTAAATCTTTTAAAACTAATCCCACTTCTTACGAGCAAGTATTGCTCTATTTGTTTATATGGTTTGCCCCTGAGATAGAAGATATGGATATGGAATTGTTTGAGCATGTTTTAAATACAGATGAAAATGTTGTTAATGGACTATTTCCAACACTCCGCAATTTCTTTTATAGTTTTGAACAATTAAGCAATAATGAGTATCGATTACTCAAATTATTAAGAGAATCTAGCCCATTGCTTAAGACTATATCTGCTGTTCTCCAAAGAGATGATATTGAACTTCTTAAGGTCGCATCATCCAAACCTGGTTTTGATGTTAATTCTGTAATATCCCCATCAATATACGAGCCATCATTTTACACAAACAACTCACCAACATTGGTTATGTATTCTTGTTTTTACAAGTCAATTAATTGCTTAAATCTCCTATTAGACCTAGGGGCTGATTTGAATCTTACTGATTCTGAAGGTAATACTATCATTGATTTTGCATGCGCTAGTGGATCTTTAGAAATATGTGAGCTTTTAATTTCGAAGGGTATTGATATTTCATCTGGGGTTTTTGCTGCTGCAGAGTTTGGTAATTTAGACGTTTTATATAGGTTGGAAAAAGATTATATGATTGATTATTCCAAAATTCATGACAAAAAAGGTTCATTACTTCATAGGGCTGCATTCTCTGGATCTATCGATGTTATTAAGTTTTGTATAGAAAAAAATATTGATTTTTATACACTTGATAAGAAGGTTCGCATTTCTGTTTTCAAAAATCATGTATACATATATCGTGTCAATATAACCCGAAATCATTCATTTTTGTTAACGAATTATATAGAATTGATCCTAATGTTCCTGATTCTGATGGAATGACCCCTTTAATGCATGCATCGCAGAATGGCTTTTATGATATTGTAAAGTTGCTCCTAAAATATCCTAATATAGACTTGAATATTGGTCACAAATTTGGTGTTTTTTCTACTTTTTTATGACTGCAATTCATTGGGCATGCCAAAAAGGATATTATAAGATAGTTGAGTTACTCATTAGCCACCCCAACCACAATATTAATATTAGGGATTCTGAATTTTGTTGCTTTTTATTAAATGGACTCCACTTCATTGGGCTGTTAATTCAAATTCCCAAGAAATTGTAAATCTGTTATTAAGTCAAGACTCAATTGATGTTAATTGTGTTCAAGTTAGTTTATATTTTATCAAGCTTATTTATTGGTTTTGATGGTTTTTTTTTGAATTTTTCTTATCTCCCTTACATCTGGCTGCTTCATATGGATTTGATAATATAGTTTCCTTGCTCCTCAACCACCCCCAAATAGAATCTAATATAGCGGATGCTGAAGGATTAACTCCTCTTCATTGGGCTTCGCAAACAGGAAAGTTAAATTGTATTGAGATTTTATCTTCAGATGACCGTGTTGATTTTGGCGCACAGGACAATGAGATTTATCAATTTCTAATAATGGATCACCCCTTCATTGGGCTGCACAGCAAGATGTAGTTGAAATTGTTGACATAATCATGAAAAAGTCTCAGGATTCTATTAATCAAACAGATAGTGTTTAGCTTTCATTTTTAAAGGGGTTTGTTTATTGATTATTTCACACCGCTTCATTATGCATCATTGAATAATTGCTATCAAAACATTACTTCTTTACTTTTAAGTCCAAAAATTGATCCAAATATTGGTGATAATAATGGAAAAACTGCTCTTCATTGGGCTGTTATAAGGGGAAATTATGAATCTGTTTTCGAACTAATGAAGGGTTCCCAAATTCAGATTAACCAACAACAAGAAAATGGGATGACAGCATTACATTATGCGGCATCAAATGGATTCGAAAAAATTATTTGTTTACTAATTGAATATGGAGCACAAAAAACTATCAGAGATAATGATGAGTTTTGTTTCATTAAAACGATACTCCATTCGATATTGCAAAACGATTTGGTTTAGATTCATTACTAGGATTACTAAAATAGCATTTAAAGTAAAAATCACATTCCTTCATTCATTATTACATCCTTTAAAGAATCTTTAAACGGAGATAATGACACAGTGGCATTCATTGTGAGTTTGGATTCATGAGAGCTCCAGAAGTCGTAAAAAAAGCGATTAATGGGATCTGACAACAATGATACAGTTTCAGATATTTCCATCAAAATAGTAAATATAGACAAAATATACTCAGGTATTTCATCAAACAATACAGATGCCCAAACAATAGAAAATAGGCCTTTCATTCCTGCAAATTTTTGTTTATCATCTTCATCAAGCATTTTGGTAAAAACTTCACAGTATACAGGAATCTTATCTTTTGTTGATGAAAATGACCTAAACAAATATGCTAAGAAAAGAGATGCCGAATCTTGCGTTTCAATATTGTCGGATAAAAGGGCCTGACAAACAAGATCAAGAATCACGTCATTAATCACATTACCATCAATAAGAAATACAGAAGAATGTAGAAAGGCAGTCAAAAATGAAAACATAGAAGGGTGAATTGGTGTTTCAGCATTAAACAATCCATTTTCAGTCAGCAATTGTTTAAAACCTTTGTTATCACCAAAAGAAAACTGTTGACCAATGGAATTGAACATTGATAAGCATCCAATTTCATCTCCAGGTAAAATGTTGGTCTCATTAAATATATTAAAGAAAAAAACAATATTCTCGATGATGATCTCATAACAAAAAGCAGTTTGAATACTTCTTTCTTGAGAAACCTGGTTAATCCATTCAAAAACAAACAATAAGGATGATTTTGAAATTAGTTGAAATATATACTGTTTGAGTTTGATATAGTTTTCACTGATATAATTTCCTTGTATGATTTTAGTGATTAAAAGCGACAAAACTTTGATGTAAGAGGATGTGAGCTCATACCTCGAGACATTTTGAAATTTGCTACCATTTGATAACAACGTTAATATTGAAACCAATTCTTCATAATCATTAGGAACAAAATAGGCAATAATCTCATAGAGAAGAATACACCCCGAGTTCAACTCCTGATCTTTCAAGAGTTGCTCGCATGAATGTTCATATATCCATTTATATGTATCTATGTTTTTATTTGGAAGCAATTCAAATGGGATAATTACATCAAATGTGTCAACACTTTTGAGGATTAATGAGAATAACTCAATAAAATACATATCAAAAACGCATTTTTCATCACAAAAAATAACATAATGGTATAAGTATATACAAAAAATCTCAATTGATAGGATAATCTTGGATTGAGATGGGTAATCGCAGAGAAGATTAATGGCAAATTGAAATAGTTTAAGCATAATTGAAGGCCCAAAAAACCTAACCAATGATCTGAGAAATATAAATCTATCATGAGAAAAGCAGCCTCCTCTTTCATCCCATTCTTCAATAATTCTATTATATAAGTAGACAAAAAACAAATCATTATTTAGAATCTCATCATAAAGAAATTGGTGAATAATCACCCTATTTTCGGGATCAATAAAAAACTCTGTCAAAAATGATACATCTTGGGACTGTTCATAGCTCATACAAAAAGTATTCTTAACAATATCTTTCAAAAAACCCTTGAAGGGCATTTTAACATCAAGTTGAGATGAAGACCTGGGAATCAGTAATTCAATCAACCATGTTAGCAATTGGCAAGCCAAACTCCGAATGCTAAATTCATCTGAATTTAAGCATTTCAATAAATACTCAAAGAGAATAACATTAATTACTGGATTTTTGCCCTCAATAACGGAAAATATTAATGCAGCAGAAACATTATTCACCTCACTCGAATTTTCGAACTGTAATGAAGAATTTATTGCTTCAACAATAAGACGAATTCTTTCTTCTTGAACATGTTTGGAGTTAAGTTTTTCGGAAAAAAAGTTCATGTTGTCAAGAATTGATATTACGATCAACCTGATTTCATTAATAGTATCTTTGAGAAAATCATTTGGTATCTCAATACATAATGACAGAGCTAAATCTACAAATAATGTCATCATTTCTTCAGGAATTGAATATTTCAGTACCCGCTTCAGAATTTGGGAAATACACCCTCGATTTTGATGTTCATTTGAACGAATAAATCGAGTTATAATCTGTGAAATCACTGGTAAACGACAGATAGGATAATAAGATACAGAGTTAGAAATAATGATACCTAGGACCTCACTTGATATCCAATCTAAATTGTCAATCTTCCCAATGATCTTGTTTAAATACTTAATAAAAATCGAAGGGAGTGGTTCAGTTACATGCCAAAAGTATTCTAAATACTTTCGTTTATATATATTAAAAGATATATCGTTCATATAATCACTCGATAATTGTGATATGATTGGCAATGAATAGTCATATTTTCGATTCACTTTATAAGCATTTTTAGGGCTTATATATAATATATTGATAGCCTCTAGAACCAACTTTTGTATTGATGCATTGGTTTGATAATCTAATAGAGTAACTAGCCAATCGAGTATATCACAAACTAAACAATCGATTATGGATAAATTTGGCATTCGATTAATCAGATGATACGAAAGAACCTTTTTCTCATCTGAGTATGACCTATAATTCAAACTTATATGCTTAAAAATGCAGATTACAATTTCCATTGTTTGAATTTGTAAATCATAATTTTTGGAAATAAATTGTGTTTTAAGTCGGGGAAGCAAAATTGATAGAAAATGCTTAAATATTTGGATTCCATTATCAGATGGAATATACCACTTGATCATTTTAAGAGAAAAAGGGCGAGGATTCTCAATATCTTTGGAAAATATCGGCCTAATCCCTAACAATACATTTATTAATGATCCGATAGCTTTTCTTGATAGTTTTCTAATCATTCTTTCCTCATGAAAAAGCGAATCAATTAAATAATTAACAATTTCTTGTTGATGGTTAGGAAAAAATGTTGTTGAGAACTCGATTTGAGATCTGATAATTATACATTTAGCTTCACTAATCTCAGAAAATATATCAATATCATAGTTTTCTAGAGGAACTAATGAGTTATAAAATGGTAGGAGGAAATTCTTTGATATATGAGAATAATTTTCAAAAAATACTTCTAATGCTTTCTTTTTGATTTCTTCATCAGATGCCCTCATCAAAGAAACCAACATATCACTCATTTTATAAACAATACCCGGGTTTTGGGCGCATTCAGCAACAGATGCAAAGGTCATGCATTTGCTGAAAAGTGTAATTGCCCAATCAGCAAGAGAATCTTCTATTTGGAAAAATCTAAAAAACTCAATATACAAATCAAATACCAAAGAAGTGATCTCAATATCTAAAAAAGATATATCATTAACAAAAATTGTTAAATGTAACAATAAATCTTCGTTTGATTCGTTTGTCTCAGATATAAATGGAATCAGAGCTTTTAAAACAGGTATCAATTTACTTCGATATTTTGTTGATTCAATATACTTATTAATATACTCGAAAACATATGATAATGACTGTGGAGATAGTTTGACGATCTTAAATATCAACATTGGATCAAAGTTGCCATTAAGGATACCAAGGAATACAATCGGCAAAAACGAAGAACAAATAGAAATTCTAATATCATCACACAATGATTTATCATTACAAAAAATTGAATAGCAGGTATTAAGCAGTGATTGAATAAAAATGGAAGAACATTCTTTGACATTATTAGTGTCAACATAGGGAATTGGAGAAAAAACAGGTTCAACTAAGTCAAAAAATTTTTGCAAATTCACTAAAACAGGAGTTAGATAATTGGTTTTCATTAGAATGGACAAAGCTTGGGAATATAATCCAATCAAATCTTCAAATTGGCTTTGGGTACCAAAAATGAAACCCAAAACCGAGCAAACAGAGCAGTGATGAACAGGTTTTTCTATTTCAAGATTCGATAATGGTAATCCTATTAATAATGATATCTTGGTAAATATTTTTTGAACTAACTGAGTTTCCAATGAATCCAATCCATATACTCTGATATATGGCAACAAAAAACATAAAAACAAACAGTCAAATTGAGTTGAATTCCATAGACAATATAGCTTAAACATTTTCTCAAATAGTCCTGCTGGGAATCCATATTGAGCAGGAAAAAACATACATATAAGACAGAATCCTAAACATTGCTTGCCAGATACAAGCAATGACAAAAAATTATCAATTACTTCTTGGACAACATGTGATGGATAAAAATCTTTACAGATGATGGCAAAATCCACCAGAGATTCTAGATAATCAGGAGGAAAGACACTTGGCTTAATTTTAGAATTAGAAATTCCTTTTTCATAGATTTTTCGGTATATAGGTTTCCATTCAAGAGTATTTTTAACCAGATTTCCGTATCTCTTCATAATAACCCGATAAAGTGCTACCATCCGTTTTACAAGCGATAAATCATAGTCAGATAGTATCGATTCATATAAAAAGTCAACTAAGCATTTCAATTCTTCTTCATTAAACAATTTACAATCAATCTCAATGAACCTATTCATTCCATCTATCCAAAGCTCTGTAATGGACATCTCACCAAGCAATCGTCCCTTAAGTTCTTCCACATCGTTCAGATAATTCTTAGATACAATTTCCGGGAAATACAAAAACTCCCCCCCTTTCATCACTTTTTAAATCATGTGCAAAATGCAGGGCACTGTAGAGGCTATCGGTAGATTACAAACCACTTTCGACGTAATCAACAAACAATGTATTCTCAGAAATTTTTAACAATGGAAGTTCTCAATTTTTCTGAAATAGTAATTCAATTTGGAATAAATTGACACATACAGTAATTTTGAATATCTTTGACACATTTGTGAGAAAAGGCTGTCACATTGACTATTTAATGATTGCTTTTCTGCTAGCGTTGTGTTCATGTGCCACAAGAAGGAGGCACAGACATCGTATTGAGAGCAACGATGAATATTACACTGTAAGATCAGGTGATTCTCTTGGTGTTATTGCTGAAAGATATGGGACAAGTGTTAGTGCCATATGTTCCGCTAATGGCATTTCCAATCCCAATTTGATTTATGTTGGCCAAAGACTTAGAATTCCAACATCTGGTGGTGGTTCAGCTCCATCTTCTGAGACTGTTTACACAGTTGCTTCTGGTGACACTCTTGGAGCAATTGCATCCAGATATGGAACAACAGTTAGCGCTATCTGCTCATTGAATGGAATTTCTAATCCTAACATGATTTATGTTGGTCAAAGGCTCAGGATCCCAACCTCAGGAGGAAGCCCAGCTCCCGCACCAGCACCAGCTCCAGCTCCAGGTCCATCTGGTTCAATCACCATTTCTCAAATGAAATCTCTTGGCTGGTACTCAATCACCCAAGGAATTCTTAATGACTTGAATAGTTGCTGCCAAAGGTTTTCAATTACAACATCTGCTAGAATTCGCCATTTCTTATCTCAATGCTCCCATGAATCTGCCTGTGGTGTTTACACTAAGGAACTTGCCTCAGGTGATGCCTACGAATATCGCAGCGATCTTGGAAACACTCAACCAGGTGATGGAAGAAAGTTCAAAGGTGGTGGTTACATCCAGCTTACCGGAAGAGCTAACTATCAAGCATTTGCCAACTACATTGGTGATCAAGGTGTTATGCAGGGTGTTGATTATGTAGCTACACATTATCCATGGACATCAGCTGGTTTCTGGTGGTACAGAAATGGAATGAACAATCTTTGTGACCAAGGTGCATCTGTTGAGCAAATCACAAGGAGAGTTAATGGTGGTTACAATGGTCTTGAAGATAGGAGAATGTACTACAACAGAGCTTGTAACATTTGGTAAATGAGCTTTCCATTTTGTTTGGTTTTTTCATTTAAAATGGTTCTACATACACAAATCTAAAGCTAAATTTTTAATCTTCGTATTTATATAGTCAGCCATATCTATTTCCGATTCTAGTGGGAATACTTGATGAGATTCACCATTATGCTTTTTAAGGTCTCCATATTGGATCCTCTTTTCAGTTTTTTCCCAAGAAAAAGGGTGGTTATACAAATTTTTGTTTCTCTTGCTATCTGAGCGATTGATCGATTTAACACCACTTCTAATCTATTTGAAAATGCTCAATACTGATTAAGATTATGAAGTATTTATAGACTATAAAAAACTACAACCATAAACTTTAGTGGGACACCAATACTACTATCTATATTACCATTAACAAGAAATCTTTTAGAAAGGCTTATTTGCCTTATTTACTTTCATCATAAACAATTAATCACGTTCTCTTAATCAATTTGCCGTTTAGTAACTTCAGAAACTCAAATAGCTCGAAACAAATTATCCTTTAAGATCTGAGTTCAATGTGGGATATTGGGATTTAAAATGACTGGGAGCTAATTGATCAATGTAATAAGCTTAGGAAAATGGCAAAGATAAAAAATGATGATGAATGAAAAACTAGTTCTTCGCTTTCGAAAATTCATTATAGAATAGTTCAAACATTCGACAAACTCTTTCACAATAAAAATTAAGGCTCTTAATACCAAGAGATTGATCTGTTGATGATACATAGAATTTAATACTAGGATGTTTTCTCATGTAGCTATCAGAGATAATTGAAGTGATCCTAGATTTTGAGTCTGCAAGAATTTGTTTCAGTATGTCGAATTCATTACCAGGAATAGCATTTTTTCCATTATTATATTTAAGTATATCTTGACACAGGATTTGAAATGCAATTCGGCCCTCTTCATTTTTCTTGTTTTCGGCTACAATGATATCGTTTTTGTATGAAGAAACAAAACCTTTTGGAACTTGAAATATATTTTTTATTATTTTGTTCGAGATTCTTTCATATTCTCGAATAATATAGTGATGACATTTGTCCAAAGTTGAATTTAAGACTTCATATGTTACGGAATTAGTAGAGTAGCTAATAATAGTGTTAGAGGTGGTGAAATACCTAAAAAATTGTTTTCGAATTTTGAAATTGCTTCATTATTATTTGTTTCATTAAAATTTTCAATAAATGATTGAATCCAAAAATCAATGATCTTAACACCTTTGATTACAATTGATTCAATATTGCTATCATCGTAAAGAACACCAAAATTATTTGTATTCATATCAGACAAATAGAAAATTCGAGTAATAAGATCAACTAATGTTATGTATTGTTTCATTTCATGAGATTCTAACATAAAATCTCTGATTTTCTTAATACGATCTTCATTAGAAACGATATGTTCTTTATCTGAAGAATTAAAATCAATTAATGTAA
>Ga0074193_1000238_pt1 | contig 100774 bp, 98 predicted proteins | sample EPASupsiteHSE605_FD_64523 | JGI IMG/M metagenome (GOLD analysis project Ga0074193, IMG submission 64523) | Bioremediated contaminated groundwater from EPA Superfund site, New Mexico - Sample HSE6-05 | ecosystem: Environmental > Aquatic > Deep subsurface > Groundwater > Contaminated ... | reverse complement strand
TTATCCAGCTATAATTAATCGGTAAATTCCCAGAAAAACCAGACTCATCAGCATAGATAAGTTTTATTTCTCCATCTTTTGCAAGCTTTTGGTATATTTCAAGTTCTTTTTTAGCGTTTACAAAAAGAACCTCATTACTTTTGTATTTAAGGCTGTATCTGGCTCTTTTATAGACATACCCTTCTTTTTTTTAAATGATACTTTATTGTATCTGGATGAAACCTAATTCCAAATTCTTCTTCTATACTTGTTCTTATTGAGTATTTGGTACAAGTTTCCTTTGATTCGGCTATTTCAATTATTTTATCTTTTATTTCATTTGTAACTTCTCTTGGTCTGCCTGATCTTTCTTTATCAAATAAACCAGTTATTCCATATTTATTATAGCTGACTGTCCAATCTGATATCGTATCTTCGTGAATTTTAAGTATTTTTGATACTTCTTCTCTCTTTATTCCTTCATTTAAAAGCTCTATTGCTTGTGATCTTTCTCTTACTCGTGCTACTGGATGATATTTCCTCATTTCAATTATTGTTATTTTTTCGTATTCTGCTAGTTTTATTCCTCGTTTCATAATCCCACCTGCTTTTTTTACAACTTTATATTTATGACGAAGAAATTTTTTATTTGTTACTTAAAATTAAAAAAGCAGGTAAAAAATTAAATATTTTTACTGTATTATTAAAATAAAGTAACAATATATAGTGGGATGTGAAATGAAAAAGAAGTTAAATATCTTAATTGCGGCATCAGAAGTTGTTCCTTTTGCAAAGACCGGTGGACTTGCGGATGTTGTGGGAGCACTGCCGAAAGAACTTGAAAAAATGGGGCATAATGTAAAAATCGTAATGCCCAGATATTACTCGGTTGATAAAAATAAATGGAATTTAAAGCCAACAGGCGGAGCTCTGGGTACTCCAATGGGAGCACTTGGGGAAGTCTGGTGCGGTGTACTTGAAGGAAAACTTCCGGGAACAAATATTCCGGTATATTTTATAGAACATGAGCAATATTTTGGACGTAAAGGAATTTATAACGAAGATAACGGGCAGGGTTTTCTCGATAATGATAACCGTTTTGCCTTTTTCTCAAAAGCATGTCTTCAGCTCTGCAAAATGTTAAACTTTAAGCCTGACCTGATACATGTAAATGACTGGCAAACAGCAGCTATACCGATATTTATCAATACGACATACAGAAATGATCCTCTTTTAAAAGATGCAGCTACTCTTTTAACCATACACAACATGCAGCATCAGGGAAACTTTTATTCAGGACTGATGGACGTTATGGATATAGGCTGGGAGCATTTTAATTTTCTTGAAATTGAATGCAATGATCAGGTAAACCTGCTCAAAGGCGGTATTTACCATTCAACATTAATAAATACTGTTAGCAGGGGATACGCAAGAGAAATTCAAACTTCCGAGTACGGTTGGGGATTGGAAAATGTTATAAAAGACAGGTCAGACGACCTGTATGGAATTATAAATGGCATTGATTACAATGAATGGAATCCAGAAACAGATAAATATATAGTAGCAAATTATTCATCAAAAGACCTTTCCGGTAAAGCAGAATGTAAAAAAGATTTGCAAAGATGCTTTGGTCTGCCTGAAAAACCGGATGTACCTGTTATTGGAATTGTAAGTAGACTTGCAAGGCAAAAAGGTATAGATATTATTGCAGAAGCTCTTTATGGACTTCTTGATTACGATATGCAGCTTGTTATTCTCGGGACAGGAGAAGTCTGGTCACATTTTTATTTTGGCGAAGCAGCAGGCAGATTTCCAAATAAAATCGGATGCCATATAGGTTACAATAATGCATTGGCTCATAAAATAGAAGCAGGTTCAGACTTTTTCCTTATGCCATCAAGATTTGAGCCCTGCGGACTAAACCAGATGTACAGCCTTAGTTATGGAACACTGCCAATAGTCAGGGCTACAGGCGGGCTTGATGATACTATAGAAAACTATAATGAAGAAACAGGTGAAGGCACAGGATTTAAATTCTATGACCTGACCTCAAAAGCCATTTATAACTCTATTGGTTGGGCTATTTATACCTATTACAACAAAAAAGATGCTATGAATAAATTAATTAAACAGGCAATGTCAAAACGCTTCACATGGGAAAACTCTGCAAAAGAATACGAAAATCTATACTATCAAGCAGTAGAAAGATGTATTGGCATAGAAAGATTTAAAGCATTTGAAATTAAAGAAAAATTGGTTTCACAAGACCAACAATCTGCCCAAATTCCTGTTTTTGAACCTGCCTATCAGTAGAAAAACATAATTTAAAGTAGAGAAAGATTTTTTAAATCTACCTGATGAAATATAATTTATCGGTATAAATATATTGCTGCACATCCCCAACCAGTGCTAGAACAAGTGTTTTGGTATAAATCATTTTCAATGCCATACGGTTTGATGGAATTTGGCAGTAAGCTTATTCCAAAAATATCTTTTCCTATTGTATTTGGTTTCTTGAAACCATTTATATCAACCAATATCCAACCGCCATTACCAGAATTACTTAGATGAAAATGTAGCAGATTACCATTTGTTAAAATAGCAGATGCTCCACAAGCTGCTCCCGCCGGGCTATCATTTAACATTTTCCAGCTATTACTGTAATGCCAGCAATTACTTCCGTAACAAGCGTAGTCACATTTCTTAGTATAGTTAAAATAATTAAGAAAATAGTCTCTCAAACATTCGTTCTTATTTGGAAAAATATTACATTGACTTAGGATACCGCCACTATTATCCATCACAATTCTTCTTGTCACCTGTTCAATATCAGAATAAGCCTTTTTCCACGCAGTATGAAATTCGGCTTCTTTTGTTTCATTGATCAAAGCAGGTACAACCAAGCTTGCTATAACTCCAATAATAAGCAGTGTTACTAGCACTTCTGCAAGTGAAAATGCTATAAGCTTTTTACATCTGTATGATACTGGAAACCTGGAAATATATGAATTATTCAACAAATTTTTAGCTGTTTTATTTAAGATCATATTTTAATCTTCAATCATACTTACTATGCTAATTATATCAGAAGATTGTGTAAATTAATTCATATTTTATTGCAATAAAAAAGTCGGAGAGGGCGAGATTCGAACTCGCGGTACGTTTCCGTACACAGTCTTTCCAGGACTGCACCTTAAACCACTCGGACACCTCTCCAATTTATGCAATTATAAAATTATAGTATCAGTTAACTGAGGTTAGTCAAGCTTTATTCCACTAAATATTTTATAATAACGCTATAGAATCATTGTTAATACAAAACTTTAATAATATTATATAATATGTTTTCTTGGGTTATAATCCTATCATAGATTAATTAAAATAATAGCTGGCATCAAATAGAAAGAAGATAAATAAAAACAATGTTACCAAAAACACTAGGATTAATAGCAGGTGATGGAGAATTACCGATAAGGCTTGTAAAATCAGCAAAAAATATGGGATTTTCCACAGTTGCAATTTCTCTTGCTCCAAGTAACAGAAGCCAACTCGTCAAATATTGTGAAAAGGTTTATGCACTGGGACCGGGAGAAATTCAAAAAATTGTTGATACACTTCACAAAGAAAATATAACGCAATTAAGTTTTATTGGAAAAGTACACAAGGGTTTACTTTTAAGAAATCCAAGACTGGATGCAAGAGCATTCAGAATGTTAAAACGACATAAAAGGCTAAATGACGACCAGATTATGCTTACTGTTATAGAAGAACTGGAATCAGAAAATATCAGTGTACTGGATCAAACCTTATTTATAAAGGATCTTTTGTGCAAAAAAGGTGTACTTGGAAAATATGTTCCTTCTGAAGAAGAAAATATTGATATAGAATATGGGTTTCAAATAGCAAAACAGATGGGAAATCTTGACATAGGCCAGTCTGTTGTTGTGCAGAATAAAATGATTCTTGCAATTGAGGCTATAGAAGGAACAGACAGGGCAATCGAACGAGGCTGCAAGCTTGGTGACGGAAACGCCGTTGTCGTAAAAGTCAGCAAACCCAATCAGGATAACAGATTTGATATACCAACTGTTGGGCTTAAAACTCTAAAAAATATGAAAAAGTTTGGCGGAAGAATTCTTGCGATAGAGGCAAACGAAACTTTTATCGTTGAAAAAGATGAAATGATAAAATTTGCAGATAAAAACAAAATGGTAATTGTAGCAGTATGAAAAAGATATTTATAGTTACAGGAGAATATTCTGGAGATTTGCATGCTTCTTACGTAGTCAGGGAACTAAAAAAAATGATTCCTGATATAGAAATTGAAGCTGTCGGAGGGAAATTTCTTGAAGCGGAAGGTATAAAACTTTTAAGCAATCACGATAAAATGGGAATAGGTGGAACTGATGCTTTTAAAGCAATATTCAGCCATATAAAACTTGGAAAAGAAGTATTTAATTATTTAAAAAATAACTTTAAACCCGATCTGGTTCTTTTAATAGATTATGGCGGATTTAATCTTAGACTGGCAAAAGTCCTTAAAGGAAACAATATTCCGGTTTTTTACTATATTTCGCCGCAGGTATGGGCTTCAAGAAAAGGCAGGCTTAAAGATATTAAAAAATATATCTCAAAAATGATGCTGATATTACCGTTTGAAGAAAAAATTCACAGAGATGCCGGTGTAAATGCCGAATATGTCGGACATCCTCTTGTTTCACAAATTCCTTCCGGCTTAAACAGAGAAGACTTTATCAGAGATAATAACCTTGATCCAGATAAAAAAATAATAGGGCTGTTTCCGGGAAGCAGAAAAATGGAAATAAATTATCTGCTTGAAATATTCTTGAAATCAGCAAAAATTATTAACTCAAAGGTCCAAGATATTCAGTTCTGCCTGGGACAGGCAAACAGCATAAGCGATGATTTAATACAAAAATACCTTAAAAAATACCCTGATCTGGATATTAAAATAATTAAAAATCAAAATTATGGGCTTTTATCAGCTTCTGATATAGTAATACTTGCATCAGGAACAATTACGCTTGAAGCCGCCCTGTATAAAAAACCGATGATAGTTACATATAAAGCGCCTGCTCTGGCTTATAACCTTTATTTATTACTCCGGTACATTAAACTTATTGCTTTGCCAAATATAATTGCCGGAAAGAAAATTGTTAAAGAGTTTGTCCAGCATAAAGCCAAGCCCGATTTAATTGCAGAAGAAACTGTAAGCTTGCTTAATAATCCATCAAAACGTGATAACATGGTATTGGAATTGTCAAAAATTAGTAATCAGCTTGGCAGTAAAGATGCACCTTATGAAGTAGCAAGAAATATAAAAGAGTACCTGTTTTCAAAAAATTCTGAAGTGGAGCATAAATGACAGATAGAAAACTTACACTTAAAGAAAAAATAAAGATCTATTTTGCCGCAAATTTTGCATACAGCTATATTTCAATTATGGATAAATCTTTATTTACAAAATTAATTAATTACAAACCGGATCTGTCCCCTGTAATCTATGCTGTATGGCATGGCTGGCAATACGGTCTTTTAACGCTTCCAAACAGAGAAAATATACATTTGCTCATCAGCAACAGTAATGACGGTGAAATAATAAACATAATAAGCAAAAAACTTGGCTACCCTACAATTCGGGGATCAAAAGGCAGGGGGGGAACACAGGCACTGAGAAAAATTTTAAAAACCCTAAAAAAAGGCGGATCTGTCGCTTATACGGTAGATGGGCCTAAAGGTCCTGTACGTAAAGTAAAAGATGGCATAATACAAATTGCTCAGATGTCCCAAATCCCAATTGTGCCTGTAGTACCTGCAGCAAAACATTATTATCAGGCAAATTCATGGGATTTATATAAAATTCCTCACATGTTTACAAAAACTATTACTGTTTTTGGAGATCCTGTTTATATTCCAAAAGATATCACCAGCGAACAAAAGGAAATGTACAGAAAACAACTGGAAGATAAACTATTTGAACTGCAGATAGTTGCAGGGAATTTTTGTAATAAATAAGAAGATGTAGAAAAACTCTAACATTAGACCGTTACATAACTCAAAAAAAGCAGCATTTTGTGCAATACAGTATCAAGGGTCGACTATTACATAACGAAAAAAACAAATTTTCACTCGTTATGCAATATTTTCAACATGATTTTCTGTAAAATTTGATCATGTATAATAAAAATGGATACAAAATACAAATGAAAGGCAATAAATGAGTGTAATTAATTGGACAGACTATTTTATGGAAATAGCCAAAACTGTTTCATTAAGATCAAACTGCATAAGAAGACAGGTTGGGGCTATTATAGTGGATGAATATAAAAAAATTAAAGCTACAGGTTATAACGGTACACCGACAAAAGTTATATCTTGCAGTGAAAGGGGTATCTGTTACAGAATAGAACATAATATTCAATCGGGAACACAGTATGAAACCTGCCGAAGTATACATGCCGAACAGAATGCAATCATTCAGGCTGGGGAAGAAAAGACCAGAGGCGGCATTATGTACGTATATGGGCATGATTTTATTTGCATTTTATGTAAAAGATTCATAGTTCAATCTGGAATTAAGGAAGTTTACTTAAAAAAAGACGACGAATCTTCAATTATTCATATATTAGTCGAGGATTTAAAAGAACAACTTTGTGAAACGAATGATTGACAGGGAATTTAAACTAATTTATTGGTATTTTATAATATGAAGCAATGTTAAATACTGATTCAAAATCCTCCAAAACTACTTGTACCATGGATCAAGATAATATATAATTATTTCATATATTTATATAAATATACAAAAACTACTCAGCATATTCAGCTGGAATGGTGAGAGATGTGTAAAGTCAAAGGTTTTACCTTACTGGAAGTTACTATGGCAATGATAATTATGTCAATAATTATCGTTTGTACCATACCTTTAATGACAATAAGGAAAAGCTTTTTAGGTACTGAAAGATACACTCATGCCTGCGTTAAAAGTAATAATGTCAACTCAACCGAATGTAATACATTTGTTAATTTATGCAAAAGTTCTTCTACCAATAACAGCTGTAAAAATATGATTACTTACGCAATGCTGGGATATGCCCCTGCAGAAACAGCGACTCAACAAACCTTTGCAAAGCAGGTATTGGTAAAAGCCTGTACAGAAGGAGCAGGAGTTGCATGCGATTTCTTTATAAACAGATGTATAACTGATGAAACAAAATGTGATGAAGAATTCCATACTTTTTTGACCAAAGATAACACCGATACTTCTTTGGGAAGCCTGTATATGGAAAAAGCAGTACGGAATTATTACAATAATGGCATAGCAAATATCAAATCTGAAGTCGAAGATGATTGTGGCAATTGTATGGCAGGGAAAGTTGCCTGTATCATAAGAGGCTACGGAACCGGAAGCTGTACCTGCGGGTCTGCTGCAGGTGATACAATGCCGGATGGAACAAAAAAAGTAGGTTTTATAACAACAGATGTTGCAAACGGGTACGGATATAATTTATGTACAACTTCTTACGACCAGGCATCAAAAACCTGGAATAATGGCACTGCAAATTATGTAACCACAGGTGCTACAAGTGTTATAGACGGATTACTAAATACAAATACATTACTAAATTTAAATGCAACGGTAAGCGCAAATTATGATGCAATGCCACATTATGCTGCTCTTGCATGTCAGGGAGTTACTGAAGGAGGACACACTGACTGGTATTTGCCTTCAACGAGCGAATTGACACTTATGAATACTTTTAGATCCCAAATTGACAACTTTGATACGACGGCAGGTTACTGGTCTTCTACAGAAGATTCCTCCAACAGCAATGCAATTTATTATGACTTTAATGCAGGTGGTTTAGATACTGCACCAAAAAATACCATCTATAAAATTCGTTGCGTTAGAAGAGATTATTAATTTATGCTGCTAATCTATGGAGATAAAAAATGAAAAAATATGCTGGATTTTCTTTGATAGAAGCCCTGATATTACTGATGGTATCAGCACTGCTTATACTTGCCAGTTTTCCCGTTCTAACTAAAAAGAGTATATTTCAGGGTAAGAATAACAGTGTAATAGAATGTATCCAGAAAGAAAATGCAGCAGATTTAACTTCTACTGCTTGTACAGCGACAATAAAAGGCAGTTTATATAACAGAAGCAACTATCTTGATACTTTGATGATGTTTGTAGATGATACTACATATTCAAGTCTGGGATTAAAAGTATTAAAAGAGGTTTGTGACGAAGGAAGCAAAACTGCCTGCAACAAAATTATTGATATGTGCTCAAAAGATAATAAGTGTAATTTAGGTGAGAGTAACGATATTTCATTTTATCTTAAACTCCTGTCTGACAATTCCAATTTAAGCATGGCATATATGAGAGACACCATTGCCGGATATTATAATATAGGAATATCAAATATAAGGGCAATTGTTGACAGTATTTGCTGTAATCCCGGCTTAAATATGGCATGTATAATAAAAGGCGTCACATCATGCAATATAAATCCCTGGCAGGATGAAGTTAATAAAGGGACAGATACAGGCAATAATATAACAATAGACAATAGCGGTAACGTATATATACTTGTAACAACTGATAACGCATCATCCGGCAATAATATATCAATTACAAAACTTAATTCCAGAGGTGGCAAGGTTTGGGATTTAGGAGTATCAGGTATTGATCAGTCCGGACAGATAACATTCGGTGCTGATGGTTATATTTATGCAGTTGGAACGGTTACAGTTAGTGCAACTGACTCAGATATCGCAGTAATAAAGGTTGATCCTGATAACGGAAAACTTATATGGGCAAAAAAATATGGCGATAATCAATACGTAAAAGATATTGGAATGGGACTGACTACCGATGCTAATTATGTATATGTAATAGGATACTCTCTTACCAGAGATCCCCGCAATGATTTACGCTTATTAAAAATCAAGAACAGTACCGGTGAGATTAGTGTTAAGGATACAACAACTCTTTTCAGACAATTTGTTACCGCTTCTCCAGATTCTCCTGATTACTCTGATCACAGAGGTACAGTAATAACAATGGTAAATGGCAGCCTGTATTTTGCTGAGACTTATGAACCTTCAAGTTGTCCTGATGATATTCGTGTACTGATAGGAAAAGCAAGTGCTGTAGATTTATCCGTTGGAACAACCAGCGTTATAACAAGCGGTGGATTATCAAATATTACTATTACCGGTATGACTACTGGTAAAGCTATTAACGGAGGTGTTTCCACTACTAATTTATATGTTACAGCTTATAATGCCGCATCTCCAAATGGCCTTCTGGTAATATATGACACAAATTCAAATGACATAACTCACATATATAAATACGATACAGCAATCAGGTTTAATCATGTAGCTGCTGTAGACAACTCAGGGCAGGTTTATCTGGTAGGTAAATCCGGCAGCTCAATTGCAATAATTTGTGTAAATATTAGTGATGGTACTGTTGTCTGGAAAAGATTGATAAACACAAGTACAAGTTCTTTAAATTTAGATGGAAAAGGAATAGTTATAACTCCAGTAGCGCCTTATAACCAATATTCCTACATTGTGGCATCCTGTACCAATAACGATGCTTTTGCATTAAAACTTCCGTTGACGCTAAACGATGATACTTCATTCAGTTTTCCTGACGGAGTTATACATGCATTATCCAATGTAAGTACAGGTAGTGGCTTAATGACAGTAGATCCTGCCTCACCTGCATCGTTTACCCAAACTAATGCTGGCAGCAGTTTTGCGGTCAATTATGCTGTCTCATCTCCAAGTCCGGCATTAGTTTACAATTAAGTTCATAAGGATAAAAATGTTAACTGATAAAACATATAAGCAAATAGGGTTTTCATTGATTGAGATATTAGTAGTTGTATTAATTTCTTCAATTTTAATAATAGTGGCAATGCCTTCCATGACTCGCAAATTAGTTGCGAGTAAACCTGATGTCAGCGTTCTCAAATGTGTAAAAAAAGAATTTGCAGGTGATTTAAACTCGGATGCATGTTCAAAAGCGATTAATCACTGCTTATATGGAATAAATAATGCCTGTACTTCCATTAGCAATATTATAGAGAATGGTCGTGATAATGAAAGAATGGCAGCAAGAAATGTTATGGCTGCTACCTGCGATAGAGGCGGGGATGAAGCCTGCTCATATATGGTTACAAGCTGCGTAAAAGACAGCAATGCCTGTCACACCGGATATGAAAATGATCTTAATAAGTATCTGACACTTGACATAAATATTAATAGTCCTGCAAGAATGCCTATCTTTAAATATGCCAGTGCTTATTTTTATTCAGACAATAAAAATATTATTGATGAGGTTAATGGAGACTGTAGTTGTTCCGGTTCAGGAATTGCTAGTATTGCTTGTGGGATTAATGGAACAACTACTTGCAAATGGCAGACCAGCATTGACAGTTATTACAAACTTGACAATCAGGGAAAGGCAATATCAGTTGATAAGGATGGAAACCTTTATGTTGCGGGATATTCTTCAAATGGCTCAGATAACGATGCTGTAATAATAAAATTTGACAGCTATGGGAATATTCTCTGGAAAAAGGTGTTAAGTACTTCCTATACCGAAGAAGTAAGAGGAGTATCAGTTGATAGCAGCAGTAATATTTATCTGATCGGAACAACAACAATAGTTGTAAACTCAAGCTATAATATGTTTTTAACAAAACTTGATAAAAATGGAAACATTCTCTGGAATAACAAATATGATGTTGCCAGTTCTGCCTTGGATGTATTCAATGCAGGAACCGTTGATAGTACAGGTAATGTTATTGTTACAGGAAGAACACAAAATGGGTCTACTCCTGATATTGTAGCTTTAAAAGTTGGCGGTAACGGGTCAACTGTGTGGCAAAAAAGTATTAATTCAGGTTCAAGTTATTCTGATACCGGATACGGCGTAGCGGTAGACAGTAATAATGATATTTATTTTGTTGGAAGTGTGCTAAGCAGCATATATTATCCTACTATAGTCAAAATGTCCTCTGATGGAAACAGTGTGTTATGGTCCAGAACTCTTAATTCTGAAGGTACATTTAAAGCAGTAGCTGTTGATAAAAACAATAATATTTATGCTACAGGATACATAAACTCAAGTAGAGACATGCTTGTAACTAAAATAGATTCCAGCGGAAATATAAAATGGGCTACAAGGCTATATACAGGATCATCTGATGAAGCTTTTGGAATAGCTGTTGACAGACAATGTAACGTATATATTACAGGATATAGCGGTAATTATATGGCCGTTGTAAAACTTAATACTAATGGTGAAAAGCTCTGGGATAAGTTAGTTATTCCTAGTGCCCATTCTGTTGAAAAAGGCAATGCAATATCTGTTGATAGAAGTGAACATATTTATATCACAGGCAGTACACCGTCGAGTAGCAGTTACAACATGCCTGTACTAAAATTAAATCGTACTCAAAGTAATAGCAGTGTATTTTCAAGTGCCAGTGTCTCATTTGCTCCTTTAGCTTCTTTTTCATACACTATTGAAGATGTAACATATACTCCGTCGTCTTATGATACATTTATAATGTCGAACTTCGGATCTTATACGACAGATCCGGAATTTGCTTTTAATTAGGCTTATTAGTCTAAAAACTGTTAAAATCAAAGCTTTTAATGTTTACTCATGATATTATGTTTATTACATAATATAAAAAATTATAATTTCTTTTAATACTGGAGAAAAATAAATGCGAAAAGGTTTTACATTAGCTGAAATGATGGTTGTACTGCTTATTATTGGTGTTGTGTCAGCAATAATTATTCCTGTTTTGATAACAAACGTAGGTGATACCAATAAAGTTCTTTTTAAATCTGGATACAGAATTGTTGAAACAGCTGTTAATGACCTGATTGCTGATATTTCTCTTTATCCGGCAGGAGAACTTGACAACACTTTTTGTAATAATTTTATAAATAAAGTAAATACTATCGGTAGCCGAAACTGTGATACATCAAGTTTTGTTACAAAAACTCCAAACTTTATAACTACAAATGGAATGGCTTGGTATGGTTTTGATACAGCTAACACTGATTTTCAAAACGGTACAGAATTTTCGAATATAGTTGTTGATGTAGATGGAATTCAAAAAGGTAAAAATCTGGAGGGTTCTGATCTGCTTACTATTCAGGTTTTCTTAACCGGAAAAGTATCAGTATCAGGTGATACAGAATCCAGTTATCTGCAAAATTAACTATTATAGCCTAATATAAAAAACAAATTTTCTGAAATATGCAGTAGTTTTTATTATATTGTTTAAGGACGTAACAAAAATTACTTACGCATTTTTTATTACATGTGAAATCTTGATCGACAAGAAGCGGCAGCTAAGACTTTTTTTCGCTGTCCTTATTTCTTCGAAAGTTCGATAAGTTTTGCCAATGTTTGTTGATAGTCTGCTTTTTCATTAGTTGGCTGCTTTAAGAAATCATTTACTTCATCAATAAGTTTTACAGCCCTATCAATATTAGGATCTGTTCCCATAATATATGCACCGATGTTTATTAAATCAGCATTTTTGCTGTATACAGCCAGCAAATTTCTTATATTACCGGCAGCAGCCTTGTGTTCATTATCAGTAATATCGGTCATTACCCTGCTTATACTTGCAAGTACGTCTATTGCCGGATAATGATTTTTGTGTGCCAGATCTCTGGAAAGCATTATGTGACCGTCTAAAATACCTCTTACTGTATCAGAAATCGGTTCGTTGAAATCATCCCCTTCAACAAGTACTGTATATAAGCCTGTTATTGTGCCTTTATCGCTTGTTCCAGTTCTTTCAAGCAATCTTGGCATATTAGCAAATACAGAAGGAGTATAGCCTCTTGTTGCTGGAGGTTCACCTATAGCGAGACCTATTTCTCTTTGTGCCATTGCAATACGAGTTAATGAATCCAGCATGAACAGGACATCCCTGCCGCTGTCTCTGAAATATTCAGCAATACTGGTTGCAACGTGTGCAGCTTTTATTTTTACAAGAGATGGCTGGTCTGAAGTCGCAACAACTACAACAGATCTGCTCAAACCTTCAGGTCCAAGCGATTTTTCAATAAATTCCCTTACTTCTCTGCCTCTTTCTCCAATCAGTGCAATAACGTTCATATCTGCATTGGTATTTCTGGCAAGCATGCCTAGTGTAGTGCTTTTCCCAACACCGCTACCTGCAAATATGCCCATTCTCTGCCCTTTACCTATTGTTATAAATGCATCAATTGACTTTACACCCATAACAAGAGGCTCTGTGATTCTTTTTCTGATAAGAGGATTAATTTTTTTAATTTGCGTAGAATGATATTTGCTGTTTCTTATTTCACCATGTCCGTCAATAGGTCTCCCCAATCCATCCAGCACTCTGCCTAAAAGTTCTGAGCCTACATTTATTTCTATAGCACCGCCCGAATTAATAACAGTAGCACCAGGCTTTAGTCCATCCATATCTCCAAGAGGCATCATAAGCATTTTACTGTCTTTAAAACCAACTACTTCTGCCCATGCCGGAGGCTGGCTCTTGTCAGTATAAATGTAACAAAGATCGCCAATACTTGAAGAAGGACCGTCAGCTTCGATAACAAGACCGATTATTTGTGTAACTTTGCCTATTTCTTTAAAAGTATTAATATTCTCTGTTATGTTTATATATTTAGATAAATCAATCATCTTTACTCTTACGTTTTTTGGGTTCTTCTATTTTTATTTCGATCTCTTTTAATACAGGATTCTGAGCTGCTTCTTTCATTAGCCTCTTTGTTATTTCAACTATTTGAGAATCAAGTCTGGCATCTATTCTCGATTCAAGAGATTCTACAATAACGCCATCCGGCGGGATGGTCTTGTCTTCGATTACTTTAATTTTTTCAAGCCCGTTAATTGTCTGTTTCAATTCTTCTGAAAACTCATATATATAATCAGTAACTGCTGGATTAACAACTATTTTAACTTCTTCCTTATCTTTTAGCTCGTTAATTGCAGCTTTAACAATATTTTTAATAATTTCAGGGTCTATATCAATTTGTTGTCTTACGAGTTTCTCTGCTATAACAATAGAAAGTTTTACTATTTCCTGTTCTGCTGAAACTATAATTTCTTTTTTAATATCAAAAACTGACGATGCAAGTATATCGATACTCTTTATTTGATTGACAAATTCTGTTTTTATTTGTTGAATTCCAGTTTCATATCCGGCACTGTATCCGGCTTTTTGTCCTTCTTCCTGTGCCTGATTGAATAATTCCTGAGATTTATTCTGGGTATCCTCAATAATTCTTAATGCTTCCTGCTGTGCTTTTTCTAATATAATTTGTGCTTGCTTTTCAGCTTCAATAATAACAGCTTTTTCCTGTTCCGTATTATCATTCTCAGGTTTTATGTCGGTTGAACTGTCTATAATATATGAATTGCCAACTTTTACATCTTCTAACCTGATCCTACTCAATTAAATCGTCCTCCACGCCTTCCCTCATAAGTACAATTTCTCCGGTTGCTTCCAGAGCACGTATAACAGCAACAACCTTGGTCTGACATTCCTGAACTTCTTTTGCCCTGACTGGTCCCATATATTCCATATCATCTTTAAGCATTCCAGATGCTCTTTCTGACATATTTCTGAAGATTTTTTCTTTAACTTCCTGATTAGCGCCTTTAAGTGCCATAGCAAGGTCTTTTGTTTCAATTTCTCTGAGTAATCTCTGGATTGATCTGTCATCAAGCTTGACGATATCTTCAAATACAAACATAAGCTGTCTGACTTGTTCTGCGAGTGACATATCTTCTGTTTCCAGAGTTTCCATAATTTTCTTTTCCGTTTGTCTGTCTGATCTGTTAAGAATACTTGCAAGAGCATCAACACCACCAGCCTGGGAGAAATCCTGAGAAACGACTGACGAAAATTTACTCTCAATAATTTTTTCAATTTCACTTAAAATTTCAGGATTTGTTCTGTCCATTTCTGCAATTCTAAGAGCTACACTTGCCTGCAAATTGGGAGGTAAACTGTTCAATACAGCAGCAGCTTTTTCCGGTTTTAAATAAGCAAGCACCAGAGCAACGAGCTGTGGATTTTCATTCTGGAAAGAAGTTGCAAGCTGCGTTGGATCAGCATCATTAAAGAACTGGAAAGGATTACTATGCAACGTTACAACAAGCTTATCCAGTATCATGGCAGCTTTTATTTCTCCGTAGGCTTGTTCTAATAATTTTTTCGCATAATCCATGCCGCCACGACTTAAATAATTATTTGCCTGAAATAAAGAATGAAACTCATCCAGTATATCGTCTAATGTTTCTCTTGGTACTTTGTTCAAGCTTGCAATTTCAAGTGTGATTTGCTCAATAAGGTCTTCGTCAGGAATATTCTTAAGAACTTCAGTTGCTGTATTAGGGCCGAGAATAATTAACAGAGCTGCAACCTTTTGAGAATTAGACATATGATGTATAGATAATTTTGAGTCCATCTGGATTATTCCTTAACGTACGATAAAAGTAATCTGGCAGCTTCAGCAGGATCAGCAAGAATAAGGTTGTTAATATCTGATTTCATTCTTTCAAGTTCCGGTTGAAGTTTGGCTTCTATAGCAGGCAGAGATGCAGCATCAAGAAGGTCCGGTTCTTCTTCAGCTTCTTCATACTGATCTGAATCTTCATAGATTTCCTGTCCCTGAACAGGTCTTCTGAGCAGTGAGTTAAATACAAACAATGCTGCAAGTCCGAGTATTAACACAGTTAGTACAGGAGCAATCGTTCTTACCCAGAATTCCATTTGTGAAGTTTTTGCCATTTCCTGTACAGCTTTAGCATTTGCTGATCCGTCATCTGCAAACTGCATTCCTGTTATTGTTATAATATCACCTCTATCAAGGTTTGCGCCACTTGCAGAAACTACAAGATTTCTAATTTCATCTTTTTCTTTTGTTGTTAGAATTTTATTCAGAGCTACTGCTATTGTTAACTTTTCAACAGTTCCAGGGGCATAAACTACCTGTTTAATTTCTTTTGAAACGTTATAATTTTTTGTTTGTTTAACTTTTTGATAATTCACATTTTTACCGCCTGCACCAGCCGGCAAATTTGCAGCAGCAGGTGGTGCTGTCCCGTTTCCATTTCCGTAGTTTTCAGTTTCAGTCTGGGAACTGGCCGGTATTCCTTCAGGAGTTGCAGAGTTTTCACTTGCAGGCATGTACTTTTCGATAGTAGCCTTTGCACTGTCAAAATTCATCGTTGCACTAACCTGAACATTTACATTTTCAGAACCAACGATTTTTTCTAGTACATCCTGAACTTTTTTTGAAATATTTGTTTCATAACTTGTTCTAAAGTCAGATATGTCACTGGATCCTCCACCACTTGTCTCATCAGATAGAGGGTCTCCATTCTGGTCGGTAATAAAAACTTTTTCAGGAGTCAATCTTGGTACACCATAAGCAACAAGGTTTTTAATAGCCTTAACCTGTTCCTGCTTAAGTCTGTAACCCGGTTCCAGAATTAACATTACTGAAGCAGAAGGAGCTTCATCTTTATCGGAAAATACAGATCTTTCAGGATCAGCAAGTTGAACTCTGGCTTTTTTAATTCCTTCAATTTTTTCAATTGTTCTGGTTAATTCACCCTGAAAAATCCTTTGACGGGTTAGTTTATTCTGAAAGTCTGTAGCGCCAAGCTGAATTTTATCAAGGAGTTCAAAACCCGGATTGCTATCGTGAATTACGTCATTTTCAGCAATCATTACCCTCAGGTCTTCTTTTAAGTCAGAAGGGACAAGAATTGTCTTTTTATCATCGCTAACTTTGTAAGGATATCCTGCCTTTTTAAGATTTTCCACTACTGCAACAGCATCCGGTTCTGAAAGATCACTGTATAAGACACCCCAGTTAGGTTCAACTGACTTGGTTACAAAGTATGAAACAGCAACTGCAGTTATTATAATAAGAAGTACTATGGCGAGCTTTTGAGGAAAATCAAGCGCACCCCATAATCTTTTCATATCTTTTAATAATAAACCAATATAGTTGTTCAATTTTAACTCCTGATTATTAGATAATAACTACCCCATAGCAAAATTCAAGTTTGTAAATTTTAGTTAACTATACCTGCATTCTGGAAATCTCCTGATAAGCTTGCAGGATTTTGTTTCTCATTTGCATTGTTAGCTGCATTGACATATTTGCTTTTTCAGCAGCAATCATTACACTATGAACATCAATATTACCACCGGTTGCAAAAGTTTCAGCTGCTTTATCAGCATTCAGTTCTGATTTACTGACATCATTAAGATAATTACCCAGAATATTGCCAAAGCTTTTAACTGTTTTATCAGCAGATAAACTGTTTCCAGTCTGATCTATTTCTGATACACCTAAATTAGCTCTTGTTAAAAGTTTTAAATCGTCTGTAAGTTCCTGATCGACAGGTGTATCTATATTACTCGTATTGAGGCTCGGTATCTTACCCAGTTTTGTGCCCTGACTGCCATTTTGAATTTCATTCAAATTATTTTTAAATTCATTCATGAAATTACTCATGTTGACGTTAAAGCTGGCCTGCCCTGTTAACATATTACTCATAACTACTCTCCCCGATACTGCAATCAGATTCTCATTGCAGAAGAAATCATATTTTTAGAAGCATCAATTGTCGTAACATTAGCTTCATAAGCTCTGCTTGCAGAAATCATATCAACCATTTCAGTTACTATATTAATATTGGGCATATTAACATAACCATCCTTGTCTGCATCAGGATGTCCCGGATTGTATATCCTTCTTAACGGACTATTTGTATCTTCTACAATTTTACTAACTGATACACCGCTGGCTGTATTTGGCGTATCATAGCTAATTCCACCTTTTAACATATCTCCCTGCATTTCTGGAGATAAAAAATTCGTTGTCCCGTTTTGATCAATAGCTTTGTTATAAACAGTCTCAAATACAACTTCTTTTCTTCTGTATGCACCGGGAGTACCATCGGGCTTTCTTGTTGTGTTTACATTAGCAATGTTACTTGCAACTGTATCCAGCTTAACTCTTTGTGCGTATAACGCAGAAGCACTTATATCAAGGGCATCAAAACTCATTATGCACCGCCTCCCTTAATTACATCCTGTATTTCTTTTAACATCTTCCCCTGCAAAGTTGCCAGTGCAGTATATCTCATACCATTTTGAGTTAATTGGGACATCTCATGTTCAATGCTGGTATTATTACCATCCGGTCTGACATTTGGATCATCTGTCTGGACAACTTCAGGCTGAAAGTCGTTGTAATTTGCCTTTTTATCATCATAAATAAAATTACCGGATTCACTTTCTTCTTCGGCTGATACTATTGAACTCGGGTAATACATAAGACTGGCAGAATAATCTTCTTTTTCTTTTTGTTTAGTATTTTCATTATTTAAAATCTTGCCCAGCTGATCTTCAAAATTAACATCTGACCTTTTAAAACCGGGGGTATCCGCATTTGCTATATTTGAAGCCAGAACTTTATGTCTTGAGGAAAGTCCGTCAAGAGCCAAAGTTGTTATTTCTATTGCTGGTTTGCTGATAAAATCCATAGTTAAATCCTCCCGAACTATAGATTGTTTTCTGTTTGTAAAGTTAATTCAAATATTGTTCCATTTGCATCCGATGAAAACAGATTTAAAGAGCCATTGTGTGCTTCAAGTATCTTTTTTGACTGTGCAAGCCCAAGTCCTGTACCTTGTTTTTTCGTTGTAAAAAATGGTGTGAACAATTTTTCCCTGTACTTTGCTGAAATTCCTTGCCCCTGGTCTTTTATCTTTATTGATACAGTGTTTTTGTTCTTTAAAGATGCAGTAATTTCCACAACATCACTGGCTTTGGAAACCTCAAGAGCATTCTTTATTACATTCAGGAGCGACTGGCTTATTTTTTCCCTGTCAAATTTTATTTTTACGTCGCTGTTTAAATCAGTTTTAAAGGATAGATTTACCGATTTTTCATCAAATGCCGGCTTTACAAGATTTAATACCTCTTTTATGGTAGTTTCTATATTTTCATCTTTTTTCTCGATTTTGAAAGGTTTTGAAAAATCTAATATGTGTGTTAAAAGATCTTCTAAACCAACTACAGCATCTGATATTGTTTTGGAAGCTGATCTTAAAGATTCACCAATTTCAGTATCCTTTACAGCTTCAGTATTTTTAGAAATTATTTTTGCATATAAATTTATCATTCCCAGTGGATTTCTGATTTCATGTGCTATTGTTGAACAAATCTGGCCTATAGAAGCAAGTTTTTCTGACTGGTTTATTCTTTCACGCAATTCTTCCAGTTCTGTATTAGCACAAATCAGGTCTCTCTGATGATTTTCGAAACTTTCTGTGAACTTTCTCAGAATGGTTGTAGATTTTTCGTTACTTCTTCTGTCCTGTTTAATTTTATTCAGGTTTGCTTCCAGTTCACTGCTGTTTGTTATTGATAGCAGATAGTCTGTTATTTTTCTTGAATCTTCAGGATTTAACGAACAAAAACCCTGATACAGGTCTAAAACTTCAGACTTTGTCTCTTCCCAGAACAGGCAGGCTGAAAATCTGTCTGCGGTTATAATAAGAAATTCATCTTTTAACAGGTCTTTTTCATTTAATTTTATACTGCTAAAATCATATGAAGAATCCGAACTGTTGGAAAAAATATAAGTTTTTGCTTCTGCATATTTAAGTCTGTTTAAAAGTCCTTGAAAATCTTTTGTATCATTTATTTTTAGTGTAATTACAGCATTATTTCCACTCTCAATGATAGTTTCGGCTAAACACCGAAACAGACTAACAATAGTCTGTCTGGTATACATTTCGCATGATATATGGTTCATTATTGTCTTTATTGAACTATCATTTAATCTGACTTTTCTCATGGAATCCTCTGATACAAAGAACTTTACTTAAATTAAACAGCAGCTTTCATTTTTTTAGTGGTGATACCGTGATTAATTGCGTATAAAACAGCCTGTGTCCTGTCATTAACCTGTAATTTTTGAAAAATATTATTCACGTGAGTTTTAACAGTTGTTTCACTTATGAATAACTGGTTGGCAACACCTTTGTAAGTAATACCCTGTGTTAAAAGGCTGAGCACTTCTTCTTCTCTTTGTGTAAGATAGGAAAGCAGATTTTCATCATCATCAAATTTGTTTTTTGTTTCTTCTTTAAATGAAGCGTGGAAATGGTCAAAGAATTTGGCAGCCAGAACAGGAGGCAGGAAAATCTTTCCGTTAATTACTTCATTAGCTGCAATTACTAATTGAGAAGCTGCCATTGTTTTCAGGATATAACCTCTTGCCCCAATTTTCATTGCCCTGAAGATAAGATCGGAATCATCATATCCTGTAACAACAATAACTTTGATGTTTTCATCAATTTTTCTTAATTCCTGAATTGCAGTTATGCCGTCCATATCAGGCATGTTTAAATCCATAAGAATTAATGCGGGATGGTACTTTTTGACAAGTGAAATAGCAATCTCTGCTGAAGCTGCTGTGCCAATAACTTCATAATCACTCTCAATTTTAACCAGTTCCCTGATGCCGGCTGCATGGTCGTAATTGTCGTCTACAATTAAAATTTTTGCATTTTCCTGAATGTCAATTCTTCTCATTTATCGGTTCTCCCCAGTACGCCTATACCCAACAACCTTATAATTTTTTAAAGTTATAAAATTAAGTATTTAATTGGTCTTTAATTTTCTACACTAAGCATAGTACCTTTTTTAAGGTAGCCTTCTCATCCACTATTGGATTTAAATTTATCCTATAAAAGATCTAGATTGGGATTTAAACCATATGGTCTATTTGGGGCTCTATATACCTGTTTAATCATATTATCAACCTTTTATACACTTAAATATGTTTCTATGAATGTATTTACAGAAACATATTTTTACAAACATACTTATAATTAATAATTTTTATACTTCAATCTTCAAAACAAAGTTTATGAGCAAATTTAGGCAGTTATATGATTTTTTAAGTCCCTTTAAAAAGGAGGATTTTCTAATACACCTCTAATTTAAACAGAGTAAAGCGTTTATATTATTCTTCTCTGAAAAATAATTTACAGGCTGTATTTTTAAGTATTTTAATTTATATATTGTTGTATAGTAAACGCACTCAATAATTACACATAAAAAATGAAATATTTGAGACCATTGCATAACAAGAAAAAACAAATTTTCACTCGTTATGCAATGGTATTTAAGGACATAATAAAAAATTACTGTAAATTTTTTCAAATTATAAAAACTGGTAATGTGAAACTCCATCAGTCAGGTCAAAGAATTTGATCTGACTGTAGCGCTTAATTGGGTATCCTGATATTTTTCACTAAAGCATTAACAAGTCTTCCGTCCCATTTAATGTTGATATTCTTTTTCAAAATTTCTACTGCTTCAGATTCAAAGTAAGCTTTTCTGTAAGACCTGTTACTAATTAAAGCGGTATATGCATTGAGCAGGCATATAATTCTGGCGCCTATCGGGATTTCTTCTTTTTTTAGTTTGTATGGATAACCTGAACCGTCCCAATTTTCGTGGTGGTGCACAACTATAGAAAGCAAACTGTTAATAACTTCTCTCTTGATAGGTTTTAATATTTCTTTTGCTATAAGCGGAGGATGCTCCATGACTTTTTTTCTTTCTTTTTCATCCAACACACCCTGCTTTTGCAAAATTTCTTTTGGCAAAATAATGTTACCTATATCACAGATAATTATTGCTAATTTAATTTTGTCTGTTTCAAACTTTGTCAGGCTTATTTCTTTAGCAATTCTTTCTGCAAGTTCAATCTTCATTTTAATAATGCCGCTATGATAATAAGGTTCATAATTTTTCATTAAAGCAGATAATGACCTGTATAGAAGATTCGATAAATTGTCAGTTTCGGTAAGTCCAGATTCAATTGTTCGAGTTAATTCAACAGCTATTCTCGGATCTATAGGCAAAGCTCTGTTTGAAAGTACATCAAGAAATATTTCCAGTCCAAGCTGCTGCCAGTTTAAATCTTCATACTGAGTTGCTACTTCCACACGGTTACGTCCATTCTTTTTAGCCCTGTACATGGCCTGATCTGCAAGTTCAAGGAGTTCGCCAACTGTATTTGCGTGTTTTAAGAATGTTGCAACACCCAAACTTGCGGTTATAGCGCCAACACCTTCGACATATCTTTCCTCAATCAAGCAACGAAGACGTTCTGCCGCATTTACTCCACCTTTGGTATCTATATCCGGCATGATTACTGCAAATTCTTCACCGCCAAATCTGGCAGGGGTATCTACACTTCTGACATTTTTTAACAGGACATTTGCAATGGTACAAATTGCCGCATCACCAGCAGAATGTCCGTAAGTATCATTTATCTGTTTTAAGTGGTCAAGGTCAAAAGTAACCAGAGCAAATGGGCGCCCAGTTCTTAAAGACCTTTTTATTTCAGCAGACAGACACTTATCAAAATGTCTTCTGTTGTATAAACCTGTTAAAGGATCAGTTGCAGCCTGTTCTTTTTCTTTTTCCAACAGCCCTGTCATCGTAACAGCAAGTTCGATCTGTCCTGCAAATAACATGAGATAGTTATTATCGGTTTCATCTAGATGCCTTTTGGAAGATATGGCAACCAGACAGCCATATGGCTTCCCATGCACCATTATAGGCAGAGCACATATTGCCTTGTCTAAAAATAAAAGATCAAGACTGCCAAGCATGCTTTTATCAATGTGTGGTTCCATATCAGCAAACAGAACACTGATATCCTGAACATTTCTCATTTCCTGATATCTTAAAGAGTTGGCTAAAGGGTTTCTCTGGCTGTCAAACGGAATGCCATAATCCCTAAAACTTTTATTGAAAGCTTTCTCTATAATCGGAGAAAATTTACATTGAGAAACAATACTAATTTTGATTCTTTTACTGTCATTATCGTCTACTTTAAACAGAAAACAGCATAAATAGCCAAGGTCATAAGCCAGCCCATTAATTATATTGGCTAAAACTTTCGATAAAGGTTCAGAAGAATTCATCGTTTTCCAGATTTGCATAATTGCATAAATGGTTTTCTTGTCTTTATTGCCTTCTTCTTTTTTCTCGTTGAATTTTTTTTCTAAAACCTTATATTTTTCCGTTAGCTTTGTATATTTACTACTAAGGTTAACAAGATCTTTCCTTTTAGAAAGACCCAATTTGTATATTACGTCGTCAAATAATTTTTCCAGCATACTTACAGAAACTTTTTAACCCTATATAACCTTATTTTATATAGTACAGTATAATACAAAACAATCTACCGTACAAAAAAACGAGTTTTATTGTGATTTTTTTTAAATATGGTAAAAGAACTCGATATTTTACATAAATAAATGGATACTCTATTTAATCACCGTTATTGGTTGTTCAAGCAAAACATTTAACTTGCTTCCACCGGCAAGTTCAATATTTTTTCCTTTTCTCAAACAAACATAACTAACAGCAAGCACACCGCCTGTAGCCAGTCCACCAACGAGTCCTGCCCCTGCTTCACCAACGAGGCTTAAAAGGCCAAGACCTGCTATACCTGCACCTGTTGAAGCAACTGTAACGGTTGCCGCATCTTTTACTATCTGTTTTTTGTAATTATTTCCCTTTAATTTACCTGACTTGTCATAAGTCATAATTTTGCCAAGAATAGGTGTTTTAGGACTATTAGGCGGCTTAATGCTGATAAATCTTACATCCATTACCGCATCTTTTCCAAATCTTCCGGTTTTTTCAAGATAAGTAACCTGCCCTGTTACTTCAGACCCCTCCGGAAATATTATTTTATCATTTGCAATAACAGGATCAGTTAAAATTGCAGTAAACATACTTCCTGTCTGACTGTTTTGAGAGTTAACAGTACTGTTAAGAACAATTGTCATATGTGTTCCGGCATGGACAACGGTTACTCCCTGATTACTTATATTAACAGGATAATTTGGTACAGCTGTATTTACAGCAGGAAGATTTGTTATATCAGGCAGTGTAACCTGACTGTTCGGATCAACCACAGGAGGCGGCGTGATTTTATATTCCTGTGCATTAACAGGGTGAACAAACGGTGCTTGTATACCTATGTAAGAAGCTAATATTACAGCAGCTGTTAATTTATTAAAAAATCTCAAAATAACACCTTCCTTTGCAAATTCTGTAAAATCGTAAATAATAAGTTTATTTAGGGAATATTTTTGGTGTTTTTGTCATTCTATAACCAAAATATAAAAATGCGGTAAAAAGAATTAATGCTCCTGCTAATCCTATAAAATCACCTGTTGACATGTTCTTCTCCTCTTAATTTTCTTAATAAGGTATTCATTTGATCTACTTTAATGAAATATAAATAAAATAGGAATAGTGAAAGAATTATACCAATTATAAATAATGAGATTCTCAATATTTCCGACAGATTAAAAATTAAAGTCATTGTTCCGCCTGATGTAATCATTAACGAAGTCCAAATATTATTTCTTTCATCTCTGAGCACATCTATTTGCTTTTCAATGAGTTTTAAGTCTGATTTTTTTCACTCATTTTTCAATTGTACCTTATTTATTGTAGGGCAAATAAAACTTAACATAAATTCTCTTGTTGTTTTGTACAGATAATTGTTCAACATTTTGTTGATCTTGTAAAGCATGAGTATTCAAACATATTTAAAAATCGCCAGAAAATAGATTAAATCTATTTTCTGGCGATTTACACCATTTTACAGTTTTGCAAAGTTTCTTAAAATATTATTATCCCTGTGGATTTGACAGTTTTTTAATTGCATTAATAGTAGCGTCATTAAAGCTTTCTACGAAGCTTTTAACAGCTTTTATTGAAGCAAATGCACTACCAACAAGGCCACCATCTATTTGTGATTTGAATTTTCTAATATTACCATCTTTATCTCTTAAGAATTCTCCATCTTTACCTTTCCTTGCAAATTCAGTTGGTCCAATATATTCACTAATTTTTCTACCTTTTGTTGCATAATCTGGTTTTACGCTGCCACCAAAGAGAGCTGTTAAATTTTCAGCAACTTCTTTTGCTAATTTTCTAGCAGATTTCAAATCTTTTCCTATTTCTTTATAATAGTTGAAATACTTACTTTGAACTACTCTTCTTGCATAACCTATTGCTACGTTAGCATCTTCAGGTTCACATGGAATTCCCATGATTTTACCTTTCTGAATTGAGTATACAGGTTCATATGCAATGGTTATTTTGGACATTTCTTCAGGAGTAACACCATCTAAATCTTTTAATAACTGATTTTTAATAATAGACTTAGTTTTTCCAGCATTTTTATCTTCTAATGTTTCTCCTATACACAAAACTACTTTGCCGCCTGCATCGAGAACTTTTCTTATTTTTTTGTTGATAACTTCATCAGTTTCACCCATTTCCCTTACTTCACTGTGTCCAATTAAGTAGGTTTCACCAGGTATAACGTCATCACCTAAATCTTGCAGCATTTTAAATGTTGATCTACCAGTTGATGCTTCCCCTCCAAGATGAAAGTCTTGTGGCCCGTATTCAAATTTTATTTTTTTAACTTTGTTTGCCTTTCCTAGTTTATCGGCAAAACGTCCATAATGTGCTCCATTAGGGAAAATTGCACCCTCCACATCGTCTCTTAATTTAGAGATTACTTTTGTAAATTCACTAATATAAGTATCTATAGAACAAGGAGTGGCCTCATCAAGTAATAATTCATATGCTTTGAGATTACCTCCTAAATAACCTTTATGACCCGGTCTTAATTGAAAACTAACGTTATTACGATTTAAATTTGTTCTGGGATTTTTATCTCTGTTTGAATTTTGTGAAGATTTTAAATTCGCAATTTGCATAATAGACTTCTCTCTTTCTCTCTAAATTTTTATACTAAAAATACATGTAACTAATTTACATGTAACTAAACTCACGTAAAGAAATTTTTTTGCTTTGTTTTACACGTTAAAATAAATCAAATCGTTCAAATTAGCTCTACATAATACTTTTAGATATTGTAAATTTATATTTACATTTATTAATAAAATTTAAAAAAGGATTTGAATATAAATTTATAAATCTTTTTAACTACAATTGCTGTTGAAATATTTACAAATTTTTTAATTAATTAGTACTTATTCGGTATGCCGGTACCCTGCCTTGCTCTTCCATATTATTATATTAATTTTTTGATAAAATAAACGTTACAGGACCATTATTAATAAGGGAAATGTCCATCATAGCTCCAAATTTTCCTGTTTTTACCTTAAAACCTTTCTTTCTAAGTATTTCAATAAATTTTTCATACAAGGAAATCGCTGTTTCAGGTCTGGCGGCATGATCGAAGCTTGGTCTTTTGCCTTTTGTACAATCACCGGCCAGAGTGAACTGTGAAACAACAAGGATTTCTCCGTTAATATCCTGCAAAGAAAGATTCATTTTACCATTTTCATCTTCAAAGATTCTTAGTTCCGATATTTTTTTAGCTAAATATTCCGCATGATTTTCTGTATCATCTTTTTCGACTCCCAACAATACAAGCAGTCCATTTTCTATATCTGAAAAAAGTTCATTATTTATTTCGACAGAAGCCCTTTTAACCCGCTGTATTACAGCTTTCATTCAACCTATCCCTCGTGCTCCTTAAAACATTTATATTTAATAATAAATTTTCATATCCGGTTATGAAGAAATAATTCACTAAATCAACAAACTTTTTTAACGATTCTTCATTTATAATATCACTGTTATAGCATAAATAATTTGAAAGTTTTAAATAGTACGGATACAAAAGACCCAGTAAAAGTTCGTTTTTAGTTAATATATTTTTTTCAATGGCGATATAGCAGGACAAAACTTGCTGACAGTGTTCTTTAAAATAATTTGTATTGAGTCTTTTATTATTAAATTCTTTATTTAATTTTTGAACATATATATTTCCCTGTTCAAAATACTTAATATTGCATTCTATTAAGTTCACAGTTTCGTTTAATTCTCTTAATATATTATTCCCTCTGGATTTTAACAAATTTCTGCCCGATTTAAGAGATTCAGCAATCGTTGATTCAACATCGATAGTATTTTTAGTATAACTGTTAAGGGCTGTCCTGAGGGGAATATGTTCAAACCCTTCAAGATAAGCGCCTTTTGCAGTTGAATTAATAAATTTTACTTTATCTCCAAATTCTCTGGCTGCCTGTTCAAAATAACTTATAAAAACTGCATAGCCGGAGTCAGTAGGTATCATATCTCCATCCTGCCCCTTTACAAAATACATATTCTCCAGCAGGTTTGCCAGTCTATCTTTTAATATCGATTTACCTATCCTGCGATTTATGTACGCAATTTGTTCTTCCTGAGTTTTAGCTTCATATTCCAATAGTTCCTGTGCGGTAAATGTCGATTTAAATGTATTTATCCAGTATTTAACACTTGCAACTTCTTTAGGGTTGGTTGAATTTAATTTTAAATCAGGTTGCACAGCATCCAGATAACTTTCATAATTATCAACAACGATTTCGTACTTTCCGGTAGACTCGTTTTTTATACATTTTAAGTCATGATATGCGCTGTCTTTTGAATAACACCTGCCATTTGTATAGGCAAGATCCTGCCCTATAAGAATAACAGGATTGCAGCCCAAAATTCTTGCCGAATATAAAGCACACATGGAGACAGTGCCTTTGCTGTAATAGTCGTCAAGGGAAATGTTGAGATGCTTTGCAAGCCAGGCTACCGTAAAGTCATTTTTAGCGTAAAAATTAAATTTTCTTTTTGTTTTAAGCTCATGAAATTTACTGTGAGTAAAAGGCATCAGAATCATATTCATACCTGAAGTATCAACTCCTGCTGCCTGACTTGAACAGTCATGAGTTTCGACAACTGTCAGAAAATTAGGTTTTATACCATGTTTTACGGCTGTCTTTAATGCTGTACCAACACAAAATATAACAGCCTTATCCTGATATTCCTTTAAAATATCAATATTTTCATCAAGAGAAGGTCCTGCCGATATGATAACAGCTGGTTTATCTGCAAATTTGTTTCTTAACGGCTCAAGTTCGTAATGGCTTAATACATGCGGTATATTTAATATTCCAGCAGCAGTCCATTCCACACCCTGTCTGAATAAATTGTTATAGTTGTGTTCATACAAGCCTTTGATAAATTCAACTTTTTGTTCCAATTCGGAAAAAATTTCAGGATTAAGTCTGGCGTATGAGCTGAGATATTTCAGGTTAACTTTTGCTTCTGCAAAGTACACTTTTTCAAAGTATGTTTCCAGATCTCCAATAGAATCTACGACTATAATACCATCTTTTGCCAGTTCTTCCGACATATCAACTAATTCAAGAGTTATTCTTAAAACATCAAGATTAGGTTCGAGTAAGATAATTTTTCCCTTGCAGCTAAGTGCGAAACGTTTAAAAACGTAACCTAAACCAAGCCCAAAGAGTACATTAATAGTCGACTTAGAGTTATCAGGCAGACTACGAAAGATATTATATGCTTCTTCCTGTGGATCAATATTATCGTGGAGTAGAATGTCGTTGTAAAGTAAGTTAGCATCACCTGATTTTGCCTCCAAAAGTTCAAAACCGTATTTCAGCTGGTTTAATTCAGCTATCTTTTTAGCCAGTTTCTCATTATATCTTGAAATTTGTTCAAGATTTTTTTCTAAAACTGTTTTTTCCATTTTTAATCCTGTAAAAACATTAACAGGCGACTCCCCACTATTTAAATATACAAAGATAAAAATCCCTTTTTATCATCTAAAAAGTGTATTTGAACGGTTTTAAAATTTTTTAGGGGCTGCTAGAGTACTGATTTCTTAATTATATTTGTTTTTTCTCCTGATATTTAAGAGACTGCCAAAACTTACCAGACCAAGTATTATCGTTGATGGTTCCGGTGTTGTTGGAATAACAGGCGGGGTACCATAATTAATTGCAAGTACAGGTACACTGCTATCTGCATTATCGACAGAATAAAATACTGTATTATTTGTGTCAGAATTATCTGTATTTTTGAGTGCAAATGTAATAGTATAATTGTTGTCTACAGTATCTTTAAAATTAAATTTTGACAAATCCCAGGTCATTAACTGATCGCCATCAAATGTTCCAGATGTAATTTCTTTTTCTGATAATGCGGGTCTGTTATCCCAAGAAATAGGTATAGTATTATATGATTGAGCTAAACCATCCCAATTGTTATCAGCAACATAATAAATGGAGACATTGCTTAGATTTTCTGAACTCAAATCTTTATCAACTGTGAGTTGTAACACTGCTGATGTAATGTATGCATTTGGATCGAATGATGACATAATAAACTTTAAGTATATTATGGAAGGATTACCATCAGAGTACGTAAACATCTCTGTCGTATCATAAACCTGAGCAGGATTAACCTCCAGATCACTGTCAGGAATAAATGTTGCAGCAATGCTCATTTTGCAACCTAAAAGTAAATATAAGCAGGCAAATAAAAATACGGAAAGGTATTTGTGGAATAAATTTTTTGTTAATAGTCTCATTCAGCAATTACTCCTTTTTTACATAAATAAACGTTAATTTTACGAATGCCATGCGTTTATAACCAGATTTAACAGACTTGAATTATTTTTTACATCATCAACGCTTGAAAATTGCATACTTTCTTGTTTGCTTACCAAGGTTGACATATCACTTATCAACTTATCTATGTCTGAACTTGTCATATATTTACCATTATTGAGCTGTATCTTTTCTATAACGTTTTGACTGTTATCCCAATTATTTATGGTGACTCTGTCTGCATTATTTGTTATTCCATAATCTATAATAAGATTCCCTGAAATGTCTTTGAATATTGCTACTTTATTTTGGCTTACTGTCCTGCTGAACTTAATTAAATCAGTTCCTGCATAATCAGTTATTGAATCGATTCCATCACCTTTATCAAAGTTATATATATCATTTCCACTTTCATCAATGATTGAATCAGATCCTACGCCTGTAGTATAAGTATCATTGCCAGCACCCCCGGATAATATATTATTTGCCGCATTTCCTTTTATGATGTTATTAAGGGAGTTACCCTGAGCATTTACATTGCCTGTTCCATAAAGAGTCAGATTTTCTATATTATTTCCAAGCGCATATGAGGCACTGGAAATTGCTATATCAGTTCCTTCTCCGTCTTCCTCAACAATATAATCATTAGTATTATCAATATAATATATGTCGTTACCTATACCTCCGTACATAGTATCAACACCAGCTCCGCCATCCAGCGTATCACCTCCGGCAAAACCGTATAATACGTTATTTTCAGCATTTCCAATCATATAGTTATTATATTCGTTTCCTGTGCCATTCACGGCGGAACCGATTAAAGTCAGATATTCCAGATTACTTCCAAGAACATAATCAATGCTGGATCTAACAGTATCTATACCTTGATTTGCTTCTTCTACAGTTTTATCGTTAATATTATCGACGTAATAAGTATCATTACCTAATCCACCATACATTGTATCAATACCTGTTCCGCCGTTAATAGTGTCATTGCCGGCAAATCCGGACAGGATATTATTTCCGGATGTTCCAGTTAGATAATTATTAAGTTCATTGCCTGTTCCATTCAAGGCAGAGCCTGTTAAGGTCAGATATTCCAGATTACTTCCAAGGACATAATCAACACTGGATTCAACAGCATCGTATCCCTGATTTGCTCCTTCTGAAACAACATCTGATAAATTATCTACAATATAAGTATCGTCACCCAGACCACCGTACATAGTGTCTGCACCTGCTCCACCATCAATAGTGTCATATCCGGTAAGTCCATACAGGATATTATTTCCGGAATTTCCTATCATGCTATTATTTAAACAATTTCCTGTTCCGGTAGAATTATTTGTGCCAGTCAGAATTATATTTTCTACATTATCACCTAGAGCGTAATTAATGCTGGAATATACAGTATCTGTGCCTTTGTCAGCATCTTCAAATATTTTATCGCCGGAATTATCTACAATAAAAATGTCATTACCGGAACCGCCATACAAAGAATCTGCACCCTCTCCACCATCAATAGTATCGTCACCGATAAGTCCGTACAGGGTATTATTCATTGAATTTCCTGTCATATAATTATTAAGCCCATTTCCAGTTCCACTTATAGCAGAACCGATTAAAGTCAGGTTTTCCAGATTGTTTCCAAGAACATAATCAACACTGGATTTTACTGTATCATTACCTTGATTTGATGATTCCGAAATAATGTCTGATTGATTATCTACAATATAAATATCATCGCCAAGACCACCATATATAGTATCTATACCTGTTCCGCCATCAATAGTATCACTGCCTGAACCACCGTAGATGCTGTCATTACCTGCTCCGCCATCAATGGTATTATTACCGTCACCACTATAAATTAGGTCATCATCATCACCACCGGAAATAGAATCATTGCCTAAGCCGCCATAAATTGTATCCTTTCCCAGTCCGCCATCAATACTATCATTTCCATCTTCGCCATCAATGCTATCATTTCCATCACCGCCTAAAATAAAATCGTTTCCACCTCTCCCTTTTAGATAATCGTTGCCAGCTCCACCATCAATGGTATCACTACCACTGCCACCGCAGATAAGGTCGATCCCAGCTTCACCGTATAAAACATTATTGCCATCATTTCCGTATATATAGTCATTGCCGGCTCCACCATAGATAGTGTCATCACCTGTTCCTGAATATACATAGTCATCACCGTTTTCTGCGTAGATAAGCTTGTTGCCTGAGTCTCCCCAGATAGTATCATTACCATCTCCGGCATAAATAGTATCGTTTTCACCAGCAGAAAAGATTTCATCATCACCATCATAAGCATAAATCTTTTCTGCTGCATAAGAACCGGTTATAGAATCATTCCCTGTAGAACCCTTTGTTTCAAGAAGGCTGATAATATCATTGTAAGACAGTGTAGTATTGTCAGGGAAGACAAAGTTTTCAATCCTGCGGTTAGAGTTATTCTGATCTTTTAAAGTAAGAGTTTCTCCTGTGTCTTTAATGGTGATAATGAGGTCATTGTTTTCACCTCTTACTGCAATATCGTTTACGGTAATATTACCCGTAAATCTGACGGTATCATTACCTGCATCGTAGTCAAAATATACTTTTCCGTTAAAGTAATCATTCTTGTCAATAATAGTGTCATTTCCGTCACCCCTGCCGAAGAAATATGTATCATCGTTAGAGTAACCGGCATATTGAGCGCTGACAGAACCATCCAGAAAATCATTGCCGGCTCCGCCATAGAAACTATCGTTACCGTACCCGCCAACTATAGTATCATCTCCGGCTTCCCCGTAAAGTACATCATTATCTACATCGCCAAATATACTGTCATTACCGTCTCCAGCGTATATGGTATCATTACCGACTCCGGTAGTGACAGTATCGTTACCGTTTCCTGCATAAACAAGTTTGCTGCCGTAATTGCCAGTAACAAGATCATCCCCGTCTCCTGCATAAATGGTATCAAGGTCGTATTGAGAATCAATTGTATCATTACCGGCATAACCATAAATCTTTTCTGCTGCATAAGAACCGGTTATAGAATCATTCCCTGTAGAACCCTTTGTTTCAAGAAGGCTGATAATATCATTGTAAGACAGTGTAGTATTGTCAGGAAAGATAAAGTTTTCAATTCTGCGGTTAGAGTTATTCTGGTCTTTTAAAGTAAGAGTTTCTCCTGTGTCTTTAATAGTGATAATGAGGTCATTGTTTTCACCTCTTACTGCAATATCGTTTACGGTAATATTACCCGTAAATCTGACGGTATCATTACCTGCATCGTAGTCAAAATATACTTTTCCGTTAAAGTAATCATTCTTGTCAATAATAGTGTCATTTCCGTCACCCCTGCCGAAGAAATATGTATCATCGTTAGAGTAACCGGCATATTGAGCGCTGACAGAACCATCCAGAAAATCATTGCCGGCTCCGCCATAGAAACTATCGTTACCGTACCCGCCAACTATAGTATCATCTCCGGCTTCCCCGTAAAGTACATCATTATCTACATCGCCAAATATACTGTCATTGCCGTCTCCAGCGTATATGGTATCATTACCAGATGCACTAATAATGGTATCATTGCCAGCTCCGCCATATAAAAGGCCACTTGCTATTATTGAATCATTACCTTTACCACCGTAAATTGTATCGTTTGAACTTCCACCATATATGCTATCTCCTTCATCATTACCATATATAGCAGTACTCTGAGGAGCTCCATATATTTCTCTAACACCAGGTTCTGCAATTGTTTTCAGCATACCAATTGCATCAATGTTTGAATATACTGTCCCATCTGCAAATTTAAAATTTTCAACAGCAAGATTAGAATTAAATTGGTTTTCTATTGTTATTTTGTCAGATGTTCCTTTAATTGTTATTACCATGTTATTACTTGCATCAGCCGAGAAAATTACATTATCTTTAGATATTTCACTACTAAATATCAATGTCTCAACGCCTGATGAATCTTCAATATATACATTACCATCCCCTTTATTAATTATATATGTATCATTTCCGTCTCCACCCATAAGTACATGTACACCAGATGTTCCTGCTGACAGAGTATCATTTCCAGCTAGCCCGTATATGTAACTATTTGTATCCGTACTAGTTAATGAATCATCTCCTGTTGTTCCATTTACAGCATTTTGAGCTTCACTAAGTGTATAAGTTGTTCCATCTGCAAATTGTATGTTTTCTATAGCACCGGTTGCACTGGATTGATTTAGTATAGTAATACTGTCACCTTCATTATCATATGTTATTACAGTATTATTACCTTGAGGAGTTATTAACAAATCGTCTTTTGTGATTCCATTGCCGAATTTTATTGTATCAGTGCCTGATTCATCAGTTATGGTGTCATTACCATCTCCTTTGTTAAATACATATAAATCCTCGTTAGAGCCACCATCTAACAAGTCATTTCCTATGCTACCGATTAAAGTATCATTTCCTGCTCCACCGACAACTGTGTCTGTTCCAGCACCCCCAAGTAGAGTATCATTATCTCCACAGCCATACAACTGGTCATTACCGGCTCCTGCATCTACAAGATCATTACCTGAACAAGACCATACAATATCATTTCCATCTCCACCGTAAACAACATCATCACCTGTTAAAGAATGAACATAACCACCTGATGTAGAATAAACCCTCATAGAATCATCTGCATTTGTACCTTCTCCAGTCATATGTGATAAGTCCACAAGTTTTCCTATTGTATCAATACTCCACTTCAACTCGCGGTCATTGGCTGTAAAGATATCGTAGAAAGCCTGATAATCAACAGAATCTTTTATACCTAATCCTATTAAAGAAGAAGCAAATTCAACGACCGTTTCTTTGCCGGTTATAGGATCAACAGTAATACGATTTTGCAGTTCTGTAATTACGTCAGTCAAGTCGTATTTTATAGTATTTGCAGTATCATCCCAATAAATTCCAATTAATGAATATAAGTCACTAAGATGACTCTGAGAATCTAATTGGGCAGAGACCTGCACTTCCAGATTTATGAACGCCTGTTCCAGTAACATCGCCCCTTCTTCAGTGGTGCTGTAATTTCCATCCGGCGAATCGTAATAATTATCTGCCATAAATTTTTCAAGTGCAGCAATCTTGCGGTTATCATCTATATATTGAGTTATATTCGAATTAGTAGGACTAATTCCATCAACACCTGTCCATTTGTATATTATTTGATCGAGAATACTTTTTCTTGCAGTGGGATCTGCTTCATTTATGTAAGATTGAACCAGAGTTTTAAGTGCTCCGCTTGTATCTCTAACCATTGCCTGTTGAAGAGAATACACATTGCCATAACCCTGTACATCTGGAAGTGCTGCTATATCATCGGGAACATCAAGCCATTCTGTAGCTATTGTATTAACAGTATCACTTTGCAGATTATAATCTCCTATTGATAAGGTTGTTCCATCAGCTTTTGTATAACTGCCAGATTGAAGTTGTGTATTACCTGAATCATCTACAATATTTGTATTTGCATAAGCCAGATTAAGAGAAGCAATTCCTGCTTCTGAAAGAGTTTCTAAAGTTCCATCGCCCTTTAAAACTTTTAATTGAGAAAATGCTGTATCGTTAGAGTCAATTACACCATCACTGTTACTGTCAAGGTCAGCTAAAGCAACAAAGCCATTTGATGCTGTTTGTCCATCAGAAAGAACTGTCTGATCTCCAAATATTTCCGCCCCGTCATTTATAATTCCATCGTTATTTAAATCCCTAACAAGGATTCCATCATTTTCATCTACCCATGCAGTTTGTTCAGCAAATCCGTTCCTGTCCTGATCAAAATAAACCCCATTTTCTAATGTCGTCGTTTTAATTCCATCACCATTGAGATCAAGAATGAGCGGATCATACGCATATTGATTATTGGGGTCTTTTGCTTTGTTATAAGTGTCTATAATTCCTGTTTTCCAATTTACATAACCATAATCATCTAAAAAAGGTTTATATTTATATACATCTTGGCTTATAAGAATTAATCCTTCAATTTCATCATCTATGGTTAATCCTGCTTCAATTGCAGCTTTTTCAAATGATTGGAGAAAATTTCCAGCTTCAAAAGATCCCAATAACTTAGCTACCCCTTTTATTAAAGGTTTAGCTATAGCTTTTCCGGCTGGTTTTACTTCAGGAATAAAAGATGTTAATACACTTGCAACTACATTTAGTCCATTCGTTTGCGTTGTCTTAACATAAGCATCGATTTTACAAGATTTTAAATCATTACCTGTCTTATTTCTACATTCTTGCATGTTTTTATATTCAGTATGCAAAAATGAATATTCAGCCCAAGCAGTGCATGCAACTCCTATTATTTCTAACGCAGCCAAAACAACTGGTATCATAAATATTTATCTCCTTTAAATTAAAAAAATTTTCCAATTACTATTAAAACTATAGAAAAACCTCCAATAAAGATTATTGATTTTTCATGCAAATTGAAATTAATTCTGACATTTTCATTCATTTCTTTATTTTTCCAGACTTTATTAAGTAAATATTGTAGAGCAACAATAGGTATAAAATTTAATAAATGAAAATAGTCTAAAATAGGCCATTTATAGAGTGTTGCTACAAATGTAACAATAGTACAGCTAAAGTAAGCTAAAAACCAATCTGTTGGTGATTCTGGTTTAAAGTTAATATTATTACTTTTTATAAATTTCAAAATCTGTTTATAAAAATTATAAATAACAATACAATTAATAATAGGAATTAATAATAAAATACTTCTTATTATAGGATTTGTATTTTTATTATTAAATTCTTTTAAAATCTTAAAATGTTTATAATACCAGTAAAATTGGTAAAGATTAAGAGAAAAGATGCTTAATAAAATAATGTGCCATAATGGTTGTGCATTATTAAGTATCTTTTTATTCTCTTGTATTTGTTGAACTTCATTTATACACATTAATTTTTCCTTATATCATAATTTATTCATTAATCTTGTGACTGTGTAGCCTTGTAGTAGCCTCGTAGGGTGGGTTTCAACCCACCATTTTCGATAAATTCTCTCATTTTATTCAATTTTGATGTTTTGAATATGTTTAATACCATTTATACAACCTCAATTAATTACGAATATGTAGCTGTTATTCAAGTATACTTGCTATAAATCGACATATTACCTAACTTCCTTTATTTGTGGGTTAAAACCCACCCTACGGACTTTATAACCTGAATCAAATTTATTTAAATAATCATTGCCTATTTTCACCGGTTCAAAACCATCAGGTAAATCATTAGATGATCCATCTTGCACATACAAATTTAAATTTCGTAAAATATATAATTCTTGCACATCTGTAGACATTTTATAATCTCCTTATTGATGTTTAAATACAAAAATACTTGATCTTCCAATACCAAGAAAAAGAAGACGACCATCCTTTAATAAGATTTTTTGATCATCTCTTCTATAATCATTAAAACTATTTGTTAATATACTTTTTCGAGTTACAGGATCATATATTTCTGCACCTAAATAATCAGATCTAATATGATCCCCACCCGTAACCAGTATTTTGCCATTTTTTAAAAGCGTACATTCAGGTGCTACACGATTCTTAATCAATTTAGCTACAATTTTAAACTTCTGTGTTTTAGGATTATACTCTTCAATGTTAGTGAAATCATATCTTCCTCTTTTTTGAGCCCATCCTAAACTCTTGCTCCAACTATCGTTTATTCCCCCTATTATTAACACATTTCCATTTGGTAAAAGGAAAGAAAAATGATGTCTTCTAACCACATTCATATTTCCAGCAGGAATGAATTTTCTTGTTTTAGGATTATATATCTCCGCACTTTTTAACTCATACCCACCAGTAATAAGAACTCTTCCATCTTGTAGCAAAGTTGCAGTGTGATCTTCTCGAGCATAATTTAATTTACCAGTAAGAGTAAATTCTCCAGTATAGGGATCATAAATTTCTGATTTAATAGCATCTTTTATTCCTCCCTGTTTACCTTTAAAAATAAGTCCACCCACAATCAGAACTCTTCCATCTTTTAACAAAGTTGCGGTATGATATTCTCTAGGGAATTTTGTATTTCCTGTAGGTATAAACTTGCCTGTCCTATGGTCATATATTTCTGCACCTTGCATCCATTTACCATAATTAATTTCTACGTTATTGTGAATAATTCTTTCAAATTTTTCGCCTCCGACAATAAGAACTTTCCCATTATTCAGAAGAGTAGCTGTATAATTTATGTGAGGGAAATTCATATTTCCAACTAAACTAAATTTACCTGTCTTAGGATCATATATCTCTGCATTATCAGTTGTTTTACATCCACCAGCTTTACCAGGTCTAGACCTTACATAAACACATCCCCCAGTAATGAGAACTCTTCCATCTTTTAATAAAGTTGGAACACCATTTTGAATACGGACACTAGCCTCTCTTGTTTTAATAAATCTTCCATTTTTGGCTTTATTTATATATGAAATAAAGTTAATCACTCCTAAAAAAAGAATTATAATAAAGAGTAATGTTAAAAACTTTTTATTATAAACAAATTTTTTTATTTTTTTCATAAATGTATATTCTTTACTCACTATTTCCTAATACTCCAACATTACTCTTTATACTGCTTATTATTCTAAATAATTCTTTCTTTAAAAAATTGTTTTATTTAATTCTACTCGTTTAAAATTCAAATGTGAATTTTTTGTCAGTTTCTTTATAAAATATTTACAATAATTATTTGCAGTTTTATTAAGATTTATCATCGTAATAAAATCTCTTATAATCTTTACAAATCAGGTCAAAAGGTTTTATTAAACCTTGTATAATTGTTTATATAAAATATTTATAATCTTATTCAATATTTTTAACCTTAAAATACTATCTCGTTCTGTTCTATATATTTAAAAACAAAGACAGGAGATTTTTTGATACGTTTTTAGAAAATTATTTACATTGATTAATATTCATTTTTTATTTAATATATTTTATTTTTTGTAAATATTCTTGACAATAAGCCTTGTAGGGTGGGTTTCAACCCACCATTTTCGATAAATTCTCTCATTTTATTCAATTTTGATGTTTTGAATATGTTTAATACCATTTATACTACCTCAATTAATTACGAATATGTAGCTGTTATTCAAGTATACTTGCTATATAAATTGACATATTACCTAACTTCCTTTATTTGTGGGTTAAAACCCACCCTACGGACTGATCAAAATAAACCCCATTTTCTAATGTCGTCGTTTTAATTCCATCACCATTGAGATCAAGAATGAGCGGATCATACGCATATTGATTATTGGGGTCTTTTGATTTGTTATAAGGATTTTTAATTGGATTGAATTCTTCTGCATAGGCAGGAGCAACTCCAAACAAATTAAGTGAATAACCCTCTTTTGTTTTTACCCAACGTTCTTTATCAAAATCAAAACGTTCATCATTGTGACACATTCCATACCATAGGAAAGGTACAATACTCCAAGGCTTATCATACCCAGGTAATTTAGTAAGATCAATATCAGGAAGAGTAGCAGTCATAGATTTTCTAGAAGCAGTAGAAATGACTTTACCATCTTCTATGGTTAGACCTGTATCTGTATAATGACTTGCCATACAATCACTAGTTGCATTACTATATTCTTCCCAAGAAATATGCCCTGTTGATATTTTACCTGTTTTTGCATCTCTTACTGTAACATCAACACCAAGTTTTTTATCAAACCAGCCCAATAAAGTTCTATTAGCTTCAACTTGTTTATCAATCTTGCCATATTCATCAACTGTCGTATATCCATAATCAGCCATTTATAAATCCCTCCCGCATACTAAATTAAGTGATTTCATTGCTTGATTTTTATTAACACCTTGTAGCCCTAAAAGGCCATGGCTTACGGATAATGCTTTATTTAGGTATATTTCAGAACTTTTATCATCTTTCATATCCTTATATAACGAAGCAAGATTATAATGATCACAAATTTTAAATCGGTTGCTACGTTTTTGGTCCATAAAAATAACTTTTTTAAATAATTTTTCTGCTTCTTTATACTTTCCTTCTTTTTGATATATTTTGGCTAAATTAACAGAATATATTGCTTTATCTGAATATGTCCCTGAATGAGATAAAGTCTCAGCAAGCAAAGCTTTTTGGGCATATTCTTCGGCTTTTTTATAATTAGCAAGATTTTGATAAAATATTGAGATTACATAATAATCATCTTTAAATTCACAATAAACTTTTTTATGTAGATATGCTTTAGCGTTATATAAATATTTTTTGTAATAAAGCTGTTCTGCTTCTTTATATTTTTTTTGTTTCAATTTTACATTTGCAAGATTAAAATAATAGGATTGAGGTAAATTTCCTTTTTTAGAAGATGATTTTTTTTGAATAAGAAGTAATTGCCTAAAATAGTTTTCTGCTTCAGCATATTTTCCCTGAGCCATACAAGATTTACCAATTTCATCAAGCATAGTAAAAAGAGTTAATTCTTCAATTATTGAGAGGTGCGATGAGGTAAATACATTTTTTTTGACATAAAAATAATGTTTCTTCAAATATTTTTCTTCTTCAATAGGCATAAATTGTTGGCTATAAAAATCCGCTAGACTCCCTATAGTTCTTGCTATGGGATAGTGATTAGAGGGTTGAAGCTTTTCTTGTAATGCCAGCGAAGATAAATATACCTTTTCAGCAGCTTTATAATTATGTTTGGATATATAATAATTTGCTAAAGTTTCACTACCCGTCAAAATAAAATTATTAATGTGGAAAATTACAAAAACTGTCATAATTGCAAATATAATTATAAATAATATCTTAAAAAGTATAGATCTAGATAATGAACATTTTTTATCATTAAATATTGTTGTCATAATTGTTCTCCAATAACATTGATGTAATAACCTTTGTATAATACACAATGTACATCAAAAACTACTTTATCTAATTCTACTCGTTTAAAATTCAAATGTGCATTTTTCGTCAGTTTCTTTATAAAATATTTACAATAATTATTTGCAGTTTCATTAAGATTTATCATCGTAATAAAATCTCTTATAATCTTACAAATCAGGTCAAAAGGTTTTATTAAACCTTGTATAATTGTTTATATAAAATATTTATAATCTTATTCAATATTTTTAACCTTAAAATACTATCTCGTTCTGTTCTATATATTTAAAAACAAAGACAGGAGATTTTTTGATACGTTTTTAGAAAATTATTTACATTGATTAATATTCATTTTTTATTTAACATATTTTATTTTTTGTAAATATTCCTGACAATAAGCAAGAGTTGTCCTGTAGATTGTATGTTAAAAGTCAAGAAGCAAGTGCAAAATATTCTTGATATTTAACATACAATCTACGCTACTCCTCACCTACCTTTTACTTTTTCAATGGCGCCCAGTAAAAACAAATTTTCACTCGTTATACAGGGGGCTCGAATAATTAATTTTAATTTTTTTGTGAATATTTGTTAAATAATTACCCAAAATACGAAAATTTTAATTTTCCTGACACTTTATATATATGTAAGTAAAATTACAGGAAATTTTTTATGTCAATGAGAATTAATCCGATAATTGCTCCAATAAACTCTCAAAATCAAACTAATTATAATAACTACGGGTTAGCATCTTCAAAAGCTAATTCGCAGGGGATTAATTTTCTTTCACTGACAAATCCTAACTTGCAGGTAATGCCAACAACAAGGGGTATGAACTATAAAACAGCAAAAGCTGTTCAGGATGAGTCATTATTCCAGATGAATAACTCTAATTATTCAGGTATTACCAACAATAATAATCCGGTTTATGTCAATAATTCAGGCAAGACTGGAATAGCAGGTTTAAAGATAAATCTTATCGGTTAATATGAATCAAAAGTAAAGGATGAGTATAAACTCATCCTTTACTTTTGATTCAAAAAGCTTAGCTTTTAACAGACAGCTATGTCATTTACAATACCTCTTTTTCCGCCAAAGCCAAGAGCGGTCCTGTTTTCTACACTGGGTCCCAATCCAACATAGTTATTGGCTGTTTGTTGTTTAAACGGATTTGTTGAGGCTTCAGAAGCATTTCGGGATGCTGTCAGATGTTGATTTGGACTAATCGGCTGACTCTGATTAATCTGTTGATTTGAATAATTCTTGAACGGATTTGTACCTAATGAACCTACTGAAGACATGCCAACCCCCTTTCTTTTCTATATATATAAAGTAATTTTGAAACCAAAAATTTACATAAATAATAAATTTATTAATAATATTTTACAAAATTAAAAAACTGTACAAAAACATCCTCCTTACTATTTCCACTCTTTCCATAAAAAAACAACAGCCATTAAACTAGAACGAAGTGTTTAAAAAGAAAACGATGAATTTCCTTTTTAAACGTTCCCTGCAAACCACATACGATTTTTATTTTAAAATTCTAAATTTATTTTGGGAGTAATATATAAGTCTGACCTGTTATAACATAATTTTGGCAACTTTAGAAATTTTTAAACTTGAATATATTAACTTGAATAAAAATTAAGGAGAATTTATGCATGATTGCTGTAAATAACAATAATGTTTATGCTAATCCTTCAACACCATTTTTGCCAGTGGTATACATTCCCAATATTGATAAAAATGCTTTTGTTCATCCTAATGCTGCAGTTATTGGCAATGTAGTTTTGAAAGAGAATGTACATGTTGCCCCTTTTGCTTCAGTCAGAGGCGATGAAGGAACTCCGATTTATGTAGGGAAAAATTCAAATATTCAGGATGGAGTTGTAATTCACGGCCTTGAAACAAATCATGGTAATCAGGTAGAAGTTGGCGGCAATAAATTTTCGGTTTTTATAGGTGAGAATACAAGTCTTGCACACCAGTCCCAGGTTCATGGTCCCGCTAAAGTCGGTAACAACACATTTGTTGGCATGCAAAGTTTTGTATTTAAATCAGAAATTGGAAACAATTGTGTAATCGAGCCAGGTGCAAAAGTTATTGGTGTAAAAGTTGCTGATGGAAGATACGTTCCTGCCGGAGAAGTTATCAAAACTCAGGAACAGGCAAATAAACTTCCTGTTATTACATCGGATTACAAGAATAAAACTTTAAACGAAGAAGTCGTAAAAGTTAATACAGACCTTGCATCAGGATATAAAAGTCAGTTACCACAGTCTTATCCTGCTAATTATTATTTAAAAGCAGTTTAACGAGTGAAAAATCATATTATTTTGCGGCCAGAACGAAAATTTCAATATTGCTTTAATTTGTATTATAATTACTTTGTTAGAGTACTAGTTATAAGACTTGTAAATAATATGATAAAAAGAACCTGTCATTGTGAAGGCCTTTGTCTGTAGCATCTCGTTAAATCCTTGTGTTACTCTACTTTTCAGGATGGCAGTTCAGTTGTATTAATTACAATTCTGTATGTTAGGGATTTAAATATGTTAGATATAAAGTTAATTAGAGAAAATCCTGATAAGGTTAATGAGCTTTTAAAAAGACGTAACCCGGATCTTTCTATAGATGAAATTATTGATATAGATAAACAAAGAAGAGAAGTACAGACTAAAGCTGACAATCTCAGGGCGGAAAAGAAAAAGATTTCTCAGGAAATAGGGAAATTGATGAAAGAAGGCAAAGATGCCTCTTCTATTCAGGAACAGGTTAGAAAAATGAGTGAAGAAAACAGGCAGCTTGAAGTTCTTGAAGCTGAACTTACCGAAGCCCAGAGACAGATTTTGCTTACCATACCAAACATTCCTGATGAAACAACTCCGATCGGACTTTGTGACGCAGATAACCCTGTAGTTAAGGTTGTTGGAGAAGTGCCAGTTCGTTCATTCAAAATCAAACCACACTGGGAAATTGGTGTTGATCTTGGAATTATTGATTTTGAGCGTGGAGTAAAAATTTCAGAATCAAGATTTACTATATACAAAGGTGCAGGTGCAAGATTAGAAAGATCAATAATTAACTTTTTCCTGAACCTTCATACCAAAGAACATGGTTATACAGAAATTTTACCTCCTTTTATGGTAAATTCATCTGCTATGACAGGGACAGGACAGCTTCCGAAGTTTAGTGAAGATATGTACAAATGTGAAAATGAAGACCTTTATCTTATTCCAACGGCCGAAGTTCCTCTTACAAATATGTACATGAACGAAATTTTAAGAGAGGAAGACCTTCCTGTTTATATTACAGCTTATACACCATGTTTCAGGAGAGAAGCAGGTTCAGCAGGCAAGGATACAAGAGGATTAATAAGGCAACATCAGTTCAATAAAGTAGAACTTGTAAAGCTTTGTACTCCTGAAGCAAGCGTAGAAGAACACGAAAAATTAACTTTAAATGCTGAAAAAGTTCTCGAATTACTGGAACTTCCTTTCAGAAGAATTCAGTTATGTACTGGGGATATAGGTTTTAGCGCAAGAAAATGCTACGACCTTGAGGTATGGATGCCATCTTCAGATAGTTACAGAGAGATTTCAAGCTGCAGCAACTTTGGCGATTTTCAGGCAAGAAGGGCAAACTTGAAATACAGGTCAAAAGCTACAGGCAAACCTGAATTTGTACATACTATCAATGGCTCAGGTCTTGCTGTCGGAAGAACTTTTGCTGCAATCCTTGAAAATTGCCAGCAGGAAGACGGATCAATCAAAATTCCAAAAGTCCTCCAACCTTACTTTGGCGATGAAGTTATTAAATAAAAACTGTCCTGTAATTACTAATAGCAATGGAATTATAACTCCTTGTTATTAATAAATTTAAAAGCTGGTATCAAATAATGTCAAACTGTTTTAGTTCAAAATATGACCTTAAAAAAGAACCTGAGCTCAAGAAAAGGCTTGAGAGTGACGGTTTTAAATTTTCATCAATGGATTATGCATTTTGGCGTGCACAAAATAGCGAGGTTTGTGTTTCTCTCTATAAAAGCGGCAAGATTCTTGTGCAGGGGAAAGGAACAGAAAATTTTACAGCCAGATACCTGAATCATGAAATTAAAGAAAAAGCCGTTCAGGAAACTTTAATTCAACAACCTCCAAAAATGAATTATGAAAGCTGGATAGGAACAGATGAGTCCGGCAAGGGTGACTATTTTGGGCCGCTTGTGGTTGCAGGGGTTCTTGTCAACAGGGATAATATTATGTTTTTGCAGGAACTTGGTGTTAAAGACAGCAAAAAATTAAATGATGATACCATTGAAAAAATGGCATTAAAAATTAAGTCAAAAAGTACTTTCTCCGTAGTAACAGTTAATCCTGCTAAATATAACGAACTGTACAGCAAATTTAACAACCTGAATAACCTTTTAGCCTGGGGACATGCCCGTGCGATAGAAAATATTCTGGAAAAAAGTGATTGTAAAAAAGCTCTTTCCGATAAATTTGGAAATGAATCGTTAATAAAAAATGCACTGATGACAAAAGGTAGAACAATTGAGCTGGAACAGAGAGTAAGAGCTGAAGATGACACAGCAGTAGCGGCTGCGTCTATTTTAGCCAGAGCCGAATTTGTAACCAGAATGAGAAAAATGTCGCAGGAATATAAAATTGATTTTCCAAAAGGTGCTTCTGATAAAGTAAAATCCCAGGCAAAATTATTCCTCCAAATGTATGGTTTTGATGCTTTACCCAATGTTGCAAAAATGCATTTCAAGACTACCTCTCAGGTACTCCACAGTTAGTTATTACTCTTTTTGGCTAAGTAATATGTCATTTTTAAATTAATATAATTAACCCTAAGAGGTATAGATTTTTTGCGCAATATTTGTAAATATAATATCCAATTAGATATTTAAAATATATTTCAAAGTTAATTCTATCGTTTATCCGGGGGGCAGCAAAATCAGAACAAATTAAAATCCAATAATATTATGCAAATTATTTTTCAATCCAGCTTCAATAACATTAGGTATTTGGCAAAGTTAGCAAGTCTGCTAATTGAGAGGAACGCAAAAATATGATAAGAGAAAAAAATCTGGCCAAAGATTATGTTCGATTGTCTCCAGTTTTTGTTTTTGAAAATGATACTCTTTTTAACGCATTAGAAATTATGAAAAATTATGAAATTAAAAATATTTCTATTGTTAAAGATGACTTTTCAATTTCCGGCTGTATTAACAAACATGAAATTCTTAGAATTTTAAACACGAAATTTAATAGCTGTATTAATGCTTTAAAAACCATTAAAATATTTGATCAAGATTTGAAATACGAAAATCCTATTGTACTCTATCCTGGAACTTCTATCTTCGACGCATACGTACTGATGAAATATTTTGAAAATAAATACCTGCCCATTGTTGACGTTCCGTGGGAAAAAAAGATTATAGGCTTTTTATGGCTTAATGATATTTTGCCAATTGTCGAAGAGACTTACATGAATGTACCTGTCTAGCACTAATCCATAGCGTATTGAGAGTTTGTCTGTCAGTTGCTATATTTGCAACATAATACAAACCTGACTTAACCTGTTAACCGCAAAAAGTTAAATCCTGGAAAGTATTAATTGTAAATATAGTAAATTTCAATATTTAAGGATATAAATACATGTTAGATAGAGTAAAAGCTGCTGAAAAATTTTTAAAAAGTCTGGAAGATCCAGCCGTTACAATGGATGTAATGCTTGACAGAGTTGATGTTCAAATATTATACGTAATTCATAATTATGCTGAATTAATTTCAAAAGTTAAAAACAAATCAGACATTGAAGAAAAAGACATAATCACCTGCGCAATGATCATAGGTTACCTGCTAAAAAGCCATTTAGACCGGTATGATCTTGACCAGAATTTCCAGAGAAATGGCCTGTTTGATTGAATTTAAAGATTTTTATTAAAAATATTTATGATTAAGGAGAGCAAAATAATTTCTATTTTTCAGTCAAAACCAACTTTTGTTGCATTAGAATGAGTTTAAATTTCGAATTTCCTTCCAATAACGGGCTTTTTAAAAAGAAAACTTATCATTTTCTTATTTCCTTTTTAAATGTTCCTTTTCTGAAGGAGATCCGAAATTCATCACTCTCAGCTTTGCATACTACACCCGATTTTACTTTAGAATCTGAAATTTTTTTTGGAGTGGTATAACTACAGGAAAAATTACGCATTAAATTTAGACATCCTGACAATTAATAAATTTAAAAATAAGTATAAAATATAATTTACCGGAAGGCACCGAAATTAGCAGTAGGCGCCTTTCGGAATTTTTCTTATTATTATGTATAATTATGGAAAATTTAAATTTCCTATGTCTGAATGTTCTAAATTTAAGTAGTTAATTTAAAATCTAAAAATAACAAAAATTATTCTTAGATAAATATTCTTTAAAGTTTCTTTATTAATTTTTTGCTAGTATCATAATATAGTCATGATAAATAGGAAAATTTGCTATATTTTTTATTCAGGCTGCCTTGTTGTAAGCTTTAGTTGAGGAATAAAAATATAATAAAAAAATTAATCTCTATTAAACAAGAAAAGATCAAATGAAAGAAAAAGATAAAGAAAAAATTTGGCATTATATACTTGAAAAATTAGCGGATGAGCTGGAACATCCTGCGTTTGAATCATGGATCAAGCCGGTAAAACTTGTTTCGATTGAAAACAATGATTTTATAGTTTCTGTTAACAGTTCTTTAAGCAAGGAATGGATTATTAAGAATTATTCTGCCATTATAGATAAAACCTTAAAAGAAATAACCGGCGAGGATTTAAGACTTAAAGTTATTATAAATAAAGTTAAAGAAATTATTGAACCAAAAGAAGAACAGAAAATAATTCCACTTTCCGAGTTTCAGATAAACGCTCTCCGAAGCACTTCAAATAATTTGAATTTAAAGTATACTTTTGAAACGTTTGTAGTCGGTGCTCACAGCAAATTTTGCCATGCCGCAGCCCTTGCTGTAGCCAAATTCCCCGGGAAAGCGCATAATCCATTATTTATATACGGTGGTGTAGGACTTGGCAAAACACATCTAATGCAGGCAATAGGTCATTATATTCTTGCAAATAACCCTGAGAAAAAGATTAAATATACAAGTACAGAAATGTTCACAAATGACCTTATCAATTCAATCAGAAACGATAAAATGGCTGCATTCAGGCAAAAATACCGCCAGATTGATGTATTGTTAATCGATGATATTCAGTTTATTGAAGGAAAAGAAATCACTCAGGAAGAAATTTTTCATACCTTCAATACGTTATATGAAGCAGGGAAGCAGGTAGTTCTGACCAGTGATAGGCACCCGAAAAACATTTCTACCCTGACAGAAAGATTAAGAAGTCGTTTTGAATGGGGTTTGCTTGCTGATATGGGAGTACCAGACATAGAAACAAGAATAGCAATACTAAGGAATAAAGTCGCAAGAGACAAAATGGACGTGCCTGATGATGTGCTTGAATTGATAGCAACAGCTTACCAAAATAATATAAGAGAACTTGAAGGGGCACTTAATAGAGTAGTAGCCTATGTAAGTATAAATGGCTGTCCCATGACTGTTGATATTGTTAAAAATATAATTAATTTCTCCGGTTCAGGCAGCAGTTTAACTATAGATAAAGTCATTGAAACGACAGCAAGTTACTTTGCGCTGGAAGCATCTGACATCAAGGGGCAAAGCCGGTCAAAAGAAGTTTCTCATGCTAGACAGGTAGCAATTTATCTGGCGAGAGACATGACCAATTCAAGCTTTCCTGCAATAGGAACAGCCTTTGGCGGCAGAAAACATACTACAATTTTGTATTCTTTCGAAAAAATGAAAGAAGAATTACAGGTAAACAAAAAACTTGCCGAAATGATCAGCGAAATTTCAAAAAGAATAACTTCGAACTGTTTGAAATAATGCCTTACTAATGTGGTTTAGGATCATTGATTCAAACTAATGACAGCCACTGCATCCACCGCAGGAGCTGCAACCTCCGCTGTTGGAGCAAGAAGATCCTCTGCCACACCCTTTAAGCTGAATTCCGCTCCATATTTTTGTCACATTTGAAGACTGGCATGCCGGACAATCCGGTTCTCTAGTATCGTTCATTGATTTGTTTACAGTAAAGACATTACCGCAGTTTTTGCAACTATAATCATAACTTGGCATAATATATTTCCTCTTAAAAACTATAATTTATCTGTTACCAGCGCAAATATATCATTAAATATAATAAGAATCATAAGTCCTATTAGAAAAACGAATCCATATTTTGCAAAGGTTTCCTGCATTTTTTCATCAACAGGTTTGCCTCTTAATTTTTCAATCAGCAGAAATACCAGATGACCACCATCCAATGCCGGTATAGGCAGCAGGTTTACTATTGCAAGGTCAATGCTTATAAGTGCAGTTAAAAGCAACCCGTCCCACATACCTTTTTTCTGAATGATATCACCGCCAATTTTGGTAATGGCAACGATTCCATGCAAATCCTGAAGAGGTATCTGTCCTGTAATAATCATTCCAAGACCACCGACCATGTAATAAACGTTTCTTGACAGATATGACCATGATTTTGTTACAGCAGTAGCCGGACTTGTAACAGGCATTATTACTTCTTCTGATCTTAATTTAACACCTATCATGCCGTTTAAATTAGGATAAGCTGTTTTGAGCTGAACATTTTTACCGTTTCTGTTTACCACAATATTCAATGGATGAATTGTATCAGCAGTTGCAGCGGCTAAATCAGCAATAGTCGCAGTACCATCAGCTGTATAATATTTTTTATTTTCGAGATTATTTCTCAATTTTTGCTGGTTTGCAGATAATTTAACTCCTTCAGGATTAATTTTCTTCATACCTGCAAGAGCGTTATCCTGTAAACTTACAGCATTTTCAGGAGTTGCGCCGGGTAAATTAATTTTTGTACCTTTTGTTATCAGCTTATCCAGCTTAATCTCTTTTAATGAAGGATTTTTATCTAATATAAGTTTTTTCTGATTATCAATTTTTTCTGCTGAAACATAGTTATCAAACTTTTTGCTTAACTGGGCGACCTGAATAAATTTTATCGGAGAATCAATCTGCATGCCATTAAGAGAAACGATCCGGTCATTTTTTTGAATGCCAATAGTCTGGGCAGGCAAGGTTTTATCAGGTTGCAGTCCTTCGATATAAACATTATATTTTCCGGAAGGCACTCCATGAGAAGCTGCTGCAACAAAAAGAACTATTAAATAAGCAATAAGAGCATTTGCAATAACCCCTGCCGATACAACCAGAGTACGCTGCCAGACAGGCCTATTAGAAATTCTGTCAGGGTCGTTTTTCGGGACGTTACTTTCAGGGTCATCGTCAGGGAAGGCTACATATCCGCCAAGCAGGAGAGCATGAATACAAACTGTCGTATTTCCCCATTTTCTTTCAAATAGTGTGGGGCCAAACGGCAGGCCAAATCCGAATCTGTCGACTTTTATGCCAAACATTCTGGCAACTCCGAAATGTCCCAGTTCATGGACGATAATCAGAACACTTAATAGCAGTAGCATTGTTATGATATACATTAAATTTAAAACTCCGTATTTCTTTATTCTTTAATCCCTGTTCAGGCTCAATTAGAGTAATTTGCCGCTAAATTCAGGTACAGTTAATATTTTACCATAAGATGTATTATAAGATTAAAAAACCACATTACAAATAAAAAGCTCGCAAGAATCTGTAAAAATCCCATGTTCCATAGTTTTAACAGGAATCCCGGAGACTCCGGACTTGTATCCTCCTTGTGTTTTTTCAAGATTTCTTCTCCAACTTTAATGCCGTTTTCTATTTGGGAAGGAGAAGCTTTTCTTGTTGTAAAAAATTCCTGAAGCCACATTCCTGCCTGTTTCCAGTTCGACAGTACAAAAAGCAGGCCAAATACAAGTATCATAAATTGTATTAACGGTATTTTGGTAAACTGGAAAGAGAACAGAAGAACAAATTGTATGCCGAGTAAAAGTACCATAATATTTGTTCCGCATCTTTTATGCGCTCTTGGCTGCATTTTTACAGTTTCTGGCGTAAGAGGCAACCCTTTTTCTATTGCATGTATAGTCTGGTGTTCAGCAGCATGATACTTAACAAGAGGTGTTGCCCTTAAAATCAAAATAAATAATATCAATTGTATAATTATAATTGGTATTTCAGGTATGTGTCTGCCGGAAAATATAATTCCAGTTATTAGCTGAATAAAAACTACGATTGCGCCAAGGGCAAAACCCGATAAAACAAGCCCAAGATTTCCCGATCCTGCCTGATGTCTACCATCAGTCATATAAATACCTATTGGTGTTGCAAGACCTCCTATCGACCGAGGCTTTACCATTCCTGTCAAAAACCTTACAAGAGCCTGCCTTGTAATACATTTGCCTGTATATATGCCGTATTCATCAACGATAGGAATAACTCTGGTATGCATTTTGTGCATACCCGGCAGGGCATCTTTAATATTTGTATTTTGTTTTTCAACCCTGACATCCCTTGTCATAATATCTGTTACTTTAATATCAAACCTGTAACTCTCTTCTTCAAGACTCCATTCAGGAAGAATCTGTGCAAGATCATATTCAGATACAATTCCCACTATTTCGCCTGAAATATTAATTACAGGTAACGTATCAATATTAGCCATCTTAAAAACGTCAGGTAACCGAAAAGCTTCCATATATTCAGAAATTGCAGGAATTTCTGTAGAAATATCATCTAAAGCGGGAAGATTTGGTATTTTGTAGTCTTTTTTCCAGAACCATTTCATATTAATTCCCTGTTAACATAGACGAAATTCAGCTATAACGGTTAATTTTCTTATCATTATTTTTACCCCTTTAAATAAGGAAGAATAATTTTGCAAAAAAATATATGTATGGCTATTTTGTATAATTTTGATAAAATATTGGTTAGCATAAAACATAATTTTTCGGGATTTATATATTATCAATGAACAACTTTATAAAGCAATTACTAGACTGGATATATCGTAAAAAATGTTATATTTGCGGTAAAGAAACATCAACAGTGTCTGTATGTGATAAATGTATTGCAAAAGTTGAATTAAATCCTTTGCAACCTCTTAACAATGTTCATTTACTAGAAGTTTATTCAGCATCAATATATACAAGCAGCATGAGAGAATTAATAAGGGGTTTAAAATATCATAATAAAAGAGATCTGGCAAAACCTATTGCGCAAATTATGTATAATTACTGGAAAAGCTTAAAAATAAACCGGACAAACTTTGAAATTGTACCAATGCCCCTTCATCCAAAAAGAAAAAAAGAAAGAGGTTACAATCAAGTTTTACTTGTTGCGGAAGAATTTTCAAAACTTACCGGCTATACGATAAATACAAAAATCGTAAAGAGAATAAGAAATACAGAACCTCAGTACAGACTGTCAAAGGTTGAAAGAAAGAAAAATTTAGAAGGTGCTTTTGAAGTAAATGCTAAAGAACATAAAGGCAAAAAACTGCTTATACTTGACGATATAACAACTACTGGTGCAACTCTTGAAGAACTTAAAAATACATTCGAAAATGAAGATATCCCTGTAAACTATGCGCTTGTATCAGCAAATCCAATGAACTATTCTCCATTTGCTTAGAAAAATGTTTGAAAAGTAATAAAACATAAACGATAGTGTTATCGTAAATGTAAATAAGCAGAAATATTCAGGTGATTTAACTTATCAGCAATGGAATATACTCGAACCATTGATTATCTCCCCTGGCAAACAGTATATATATTTCAGAAATTGGACAATTGACGAAACATAGAGGGTAATCCATGATGAAATAGTTAAGATTGTCCTTAAAAAGGGAAAAAGGAAGAGTATCCAAGCGCAGGAATAATAGATAGAGAACTTTTCAAATATCTTCTTAGCAATTTTTTCTATTCTTTTGTTTTTATATATAAAGATAGGAGTAACTTAATGGTAAATTTTCCTGAATCAAAAATTTATCCTAATAATATTTCCTGTAATCAGCAGGGAGATAATTTATACTGTCCTGATACAGAAACCAAGCCAGTATTAAATAAATTTCTTCATGACAATTTTGAGTACAACCAAAAAGAAAATAAAGAACCATCCTTTTTTAAAAAATTACTTATGTATCCGTCTTTATCTTTTATACCGCAAATACCGACATTGTTTTATGAAATCTTATTAATAAGAAAATTAGTAAGTTTAAAGGTTACCAAAAACAAATCTAAGGATACCGTTAAAGTATTGGCTGAACTGGGTAAAATGTCCAGAAATGTATTAATTGCAGCTGGAACTGCAGTACCAATATATTTTGTTATGGATTTTCTGAATAAAAAATTGAAGTCAAAACACCAGGATAATGCAAACAAAATAGTTGATAATTTTAACGTAAAAAATAAATCAGATGTAAAACTGATAAGTAGACCTGATGATTCGCTTTATATCGCAGCGTTGGCCAATCCGGTTTCCGGGCAGATTATATTGAAGAACCGTTATAATGAAGATTTAATATACGCAAATACTCTTCAAAAACATCTGCTAAATCATGAACTTGTCCATATGAAACAGTTTATGCTTATGGCTTGCTCTGAAAACGGCATTAGAAAATTAAACTATATTGTGGTGCAAAATATAGCAAAATCTCTTGATAAAAATGGGAGAAACGATGTTTTAAAAGCTTATCAGGAAATTAAAAGTGGTATAAACGATCATTATAAAAATGCTACTATAGAAAGTTTTGGTTATCAGATTAATATGGTTGATTATGTAACAGCATTATACAAAGTTATCTATGAAAAAAATACAACTGAAAATGATATTCCTATTATATTAAATAAGGATTTTTACGAGAAAGTTAAGAGTACTAAAGGTAAATTATCTGAAGATGAAGAGAAAAAAGCACAAATATACTTAAATGCTTATGCTAATTATCCTGCTAAAATTGATTATATTCAGGCATTTAAACCAAAGTCCGAATACCGGCAAAGTATATTAGAACAGGAAGCTTATAAAGTTACTCCCTGGTACGCACGATAATACAAAATTCTAATGATGCATGTGAGATTCTGTTTTGCCTGATTTTTTAGGCAGAAAAAAGAAGCACCCTTTGAGGGTGCTTCTTGAATTTGTTTTTTCAATATTAACGTTTTGAGAATTGGAAACGTTTTCTTGCTCTTTTGCGGCCGTATTTTTTACGTTCTTTTACTCTTGCGTCTCTTGTGAGCAAGCCTTCTGTACGTAAAACCGGTTTATTTTCTTCATTAAGTACCAATAATGCTCTTGAAATAGCATGTCTGATAGCACCAGCCTGTGAACTAATTCCACCGCCTGTTACTTTTACGTAGACATCGTATTTTGTTTCGTTTTCAGTTAAAACCAGAGGTTGATAAATAACCATTTCAAGTGATGGACGGTTTCCAATATAGTCTTTTAAGGTTCTGTTATTAATAATAACTTTACCTCTCCCGGGTACAATCTTTACACGAGCGATTGCTGTTTTTCTGCGTCCAACTCCACGATTTTCTGTAGCTGCCATTATCTAATAACCTCCAATTCTTTATACTCGATTGGTTGTTGAGCCTGATGAGGATGTTCTGCGCCAGTATAGATTTTTAATTTGCCAAATTGTGTATCACCTAATGTATTGTGCGGTAACATTCCACGTACTGCCTTTTCAAGAGCTCTTGTAGGATGTTTGGCAACTAAATCTTTATAGCAAATTGAACGGAATCCACCCGGATATCCTGTATGATGAATATATTCCTTATCAGTTTCTTTTTTACCGGTTACTTCAATTTGTGATGCGTTTATTACAATTACGAAATCACCCATATCAACGTGTGGCGTATATTCCGGTTTATGCTTCCCACGTAAAATATTAGCAATCAGGGATGCTAAACGGCCTAAAGTTTTGCCTTTTGCATCAATTATATACCACTTTGCTTCAACTTCACGAGGCTTTGCAGAGTATGTTTTCATTTTGGATAGCCTCCTTATTTAAATTATCATTAATGTTGTACTTACTATAACCAACAGTCATTAATACCAATCCTTCAGGTTTTACCGTCGGACCTGCTTTTGTTCTGTCTTTTGCTTCCAATACTTTAAGCATGTGCTCAGGGGGGAAACTACCCTTGCCGATATCAATAAGTGTACCGACTATTATTCTTACCATATTATATAAAAATCTGTCAGCAATCAAGTCAATATTTATAATTCTTGCATCTTCCGCATCAAATGTACACAAAGCTCTATAAATAGTACAATCTATAGCAGGATTTAAACTATCTGTATTTTTAAAACTGGTAAAATCATGCTTTCCTGTTATATAACTTAAAGCCTTGTTCATTTGTTCAATGTCCAGCGTATACCTGACATGAAGAGCATTACTTAACCAGATTGAACGTTGCTGACCGTTATTAATTGTGTATCTATACCATCTGTACCGGGCACTTCTCTGGCTGTGAAAATCTTTTTCTGTTTGATTTAAAGAAGCTATACTTATTTCAGATGGTAAAATTGAATTCATTGCGTAAATAAGTCTATAGGTATTAACCATAAACGGTACGTCAAAATGTACAACCTGGCCTTTTGCATTAACACCCTTATCAGTTCTGCCTGCAAAAATTGTTTTTACATCAGTTCCTGTTAAAATTTTTAACGCTTTTTCTATTTCAGATTGTACAGTTTTTTGACCCGGTTGAATTTGACTTCCGGCAAAAGAGCTACCGAGATATTCAATAACCATAACATATCTAAAATTTTCACCAACATGACATGCGGTGCGAGAAATAATTTCCTCGCACCTTATATCTTTCGATGCCTGATTATTCATAGTATCTTGCGGATCAATGCTCTTCATATCAAAGTCTATACCAGTTGAATAAGTGCCATTTCAGCAGAATCTCCACGTCTTGGAGGTAATCTGTAAATTCTGGTATATCCGCCGTTTCTGTCTGTATAGTTTTTGGCTATTTGAGAGAAAAGCTTACGTATAACTGTTGCTTCGGTCAATTTACCACCACATTCGCATTTGCCTTCTTCACTTTCGCTGAATAACTTTCCACAATCAGGGCAAATATAACCTGTCATGGAAAGATCGTACATAAGTGCTACAGCCTGTCTTCTTGAGTGGAGATCACCTTTTTTAGCAAGAGTTATAATATGCTCTGCATACTCTTTTAAAGCTTTTGCTTTGGCCATTGTTGTTTTTATTTCATCATGCATAAATAATGAGCTGGCTAAACTCTTTAAAAGAGCTGTTCTCTGGTCTTTCGGTCTGCCTAGTTGATGCCTTTTGCATTGGTGTCTCATTTTTATTTATCCTTTGTTACATTTCTATACTTGAAAGTATTATTTACTGCTGTTCTTCTTCTGGAATTTCTGGGCTTGGAGCAAGCTTTAATCCAAAAGCTGATAACTTTTCAATTACTTCATCAGAAGATTTTTTGCCGAAGTTCTTTATGTTAAGAAGATCGTTTTCTGATTTCTGTAAAAGATCGGTTAAGGAATTAATACTGGCTCTCTTTAAGCAGTTATATGCTCTTACAGAAAGATCCAGTTCTTCTATGCCGATTGTTGGCGCTGTTGTTTCAGGCTTTGCTTCAACTGGAGCCTGTGGTGCACCAACTAACGCTGTTTGTCCGGTTAATGAAGCAATTGCAAGGAAGTGTTCAATCAGGAGATTAGCAGCCTGACTGAGCGCTGTACTTACATCAATACTTCCATTTGACCAGATTTCAATTATAAGTTTATCGTAGTCGGTAATTTGTCCGACACGTGTGTTTTCAACAGAGTAACTAACTCTTCTGATAGGCATAAACGCAGCATCTATTGGAAGCATGTCTATTGGCATGCTTGCTCTGCTGTCTTTTACAATATCAGTAGTTACGTAGCCTTTACCTGTTTCTACAATGATATCTGCATGAATGCTTCCACCTTCAGCAATAGTACATATTAACCAGTCAGGGTTAATTACTTTTACTCCGGCAGGGAGTTGAATATCACCTGCAAGAACCGGACCGGACTTGTCAATGTCAAGTCTTAAGTGCTGGGGCTCTTTGCTTTCTGTTTTAACAACAAGTCCCTTGAGGTTAAGCATTATATCAATAACATCTTCAACAACGCCAGGAATTGAAGTATATTCGTGAGTGATACCTTCTATTCTAACAGAGGTTACTGCAGCACCTTCCATACTGGAAAGAAGTACTCTTCTAAGTGAGTTACCAATTGTTGTACCATAACCGCGTTCTAATGGTTCGATAGCAAATTTTCCATAAATAGAACCGTCTGAATCAGTTGTTGTATTTACACATCTTATTTTTAAATCCATAATCGGTATTATAACCTCCTAGATATTATTTAGAGTAGTATTCAATAATGAGCTGTTCTTTTGTATCAGGACTTAAGTCTTCTCTTTCCGGCAAGGAATTAACAGTTACTTTTAATGCTGATTTATCAATTGACAGCCATTTTGGTTCAGGCATTGCAGCAACACTTTCAATTATGTCTTTAATTAATTTTTCGCTGCTTGCTTTTACTGATATTACATCTCCGGCTTTTAACCTGTATGATGGAATATCAACTATTCTTCCATTAATTAAGAAATGTCTGTGTCTGATAAGCTGTCTTGCCTGCTTACGACCAAGCGTAAATCCAGCCTGGAATAAAATATTGTCAAAACGTGATTCAAGAAGCTGTAATAATATTGTGCCGGTAACACCGTTTTTACGTTCAGCTTCATTGAAATATCTTGCAAACTGTTTTTCAAGTATCAGGTACGTTTGACGTACTTTTTGTTTTTCCCTTAAATGTATTGCATATTCAGAAAGTTTTTTTCTTGTTTGACCATGCTGACCAGGACCAAATGGACGTTTTGTCATAGAACATTTGGGTGAATGACAGCGATTGCCTTTTAGAAAAAGTTTTTGATTTTCATTTCTGCAAATCCTGCAAACAGGGCCTCTATATCTAGCCAATTCTTGGCCTCCTTTATCGTTATACTATTATCTATTATTTATTATACTCTTCTTTTTTTCGGTGGACGACACCCATTGTGCGGGATTGGAGTAACGTCTTTTATTAAGGATATTTCAAGTCCGGTAGCCTGAATAGCTCTGATAGCTGTTTCCCTGCCTGAACCCGGTCCGTTAACATAAACTTCCGTTGTTCTCATTCCCTGTTCCATGGATTTTTTTGCAACAGATTCTGCCGCTGATTGAGCTGCAAACGGTGTGCCTTTCCTTGCGCCTTTAAATCCTGATGTTCCAGCGCTGGCCCATGCTATTGCATTACCCTGTAAATCTGTTGAGGTAATTATTGTATTATTGAAAGTTGATTGAATGTGGATTCTGCCCTGAACCACATTCTTCTTTTCTTTTTTCTTCGTCTTTGCTTTAGCTGCCTTTGCCATTTAAATATATTCTCCTTAAATGCAATTATTTTTTAACTTTTTGTTAATTTATAGTTTATTGCAATAATTTATTGCTTATTTTTTCTTTGATATTGGACCAGCTTTTTTGCCGCGTCTTGTTCTTGCGTTTGTTTTTGTTCTCTGTCCACGAACAGGAAGTCCGCGGCGATGGCGCATGCCTCTGTAAGAATTGATTTCAACTAATCTTTTAATGTTTTGCCCGACAACTCTTCTAAGGTCACCTTCGATTTGATATTTGTCTACTTCTTCTCTAAGACGGTTAATTTCGTCTTCTGTAAGATCATCAGTCTTTGTATCCTGAGAAATCTTGCAATTTGCAAGGATTTTTTCAGAAATACTTGGCCCTATACCATAAATATATGTTAGAGCGATTACCATTCTTTTATTTCGAGGTAAGTCAACTCCAGCAATTCTAGCCATTTATGTCTCCTTTTGTATATTTAATTTACTTCTCTTTTTAACTTTTATTTAGATAAATAACATCTTAAGAATTTTTAATTTAATCAAAAAATAAAAAACATTCAAGTTTTTATTCTGATTAAACTTCATTTTTGTATAAAGTTGAATCAATTTATCAGCCGCTATAAATTGATTAACCCTGTCTCTGCTTATGTTTTGGATTTTCGCAAATAACTGCAACGCGACCTTTTCTTTTGATCACTTTGCATTTATCGCAGATTTTTTTTACTGATGCTCTGGTCTTCATTGTATTATCCTTTCAACCTGTATGTGATTCGTCCTCTTGTTAAATCATATGGTGTCAATTCTACCTTAACTTTATCTCCCGGTAAAATTCTGATGAAATTTTTCCTGATTTTTCCTGATATATGAGCCAGTACCATATGTCCATTCTCTAACTCAACTTTGAACATTGCATTTGGCAGTGATTCTATTATCTTTCCTTCAAATTCAATTACGTCCTTTGGCATTAACACCTCGATTTAACTAGTCAAACAAATTATTTAATCATGACATATACACACCCATTATAATTCTACAGGGAACATATCAATTTACAAGGGGTTTTTTAAAATTTGGATAACAATATTATGTCATGTTATACAAAGTGAAAGAAATACTTACTCCAAAATTCTAAATAGAAATAGTTACACTGTCTGATTCTATATCATACTACTATTTCATAAGGATGAGATTAAGAAGAAACCAGCCTAATATATTAATACTCTTTTTATGTGACCATTTCTGAATTGTCTGTTTCTTTATTTGACATATCTGGAATATTCAATTGCTTATACATATTTCAGGAACTTATTGTAAAATGTTGCTGAAACTTTGGCAGCTTGTTCTTTTGTAAATAATTTGGTTATCTTTCTTTTGGATTTTTGTATGTCTTCTTTTTTATCAGAGAATCAGATAAATTTTTTAAGTTACTGGGTTTTGATTACCTTTTTTATCTTATAATTTTACGTTTTTTCTTATAATATCTATAAATTTTAAAAATATTCTCTGGCGTAGATTTAGCTTATTTTTAGCAGGATTAGTAAATAAGCGAGAACATTCTGTACCCGAAAATCCTATATTTGTTTTTAAATCTTGCTGTCTTTCACTTCTTAATGGAATTGATTTTGTACTAACTGTGTCAGCATAACTGCTAATAAACATAATTTAACCTCTCTCTATGCTTAATCACTTAAACTTATAATATGATTAAAAGCAAAACATAAGAAAAATTGCCATTTTAAGATATCAATTTTACAAAATTTACAAATAAAGTTTATTTTAATCTATAACTGCCAATGCCACAGTAAATAATCCAGTGCAAGCATCGTTTAATAAAGAATAAAAAATTATTATTGTTTTAGTTTTTTAGATGATATATGATTTTTAAGTCCCCTGTTGATACCAAGGTGTAATTATGCAAACGATTCTTTTTGTTTCAGGTTTTTTTTGTGATACTTACAGTTCTATAGAGGATATGTCTGTAGAATTATCAAAAGAATTGTCTTCAGATTACAGAGTAATATGGCTTGTACCTTCTATTGACAATCCTAATAATTGTTTTAAAGATATATGTAACAGGGAAAAGTTGCCGGAACCTCTCTATGTCAGTGAGCTAAGAAAAAATAATATAGATTTTGTTGTTGGCAATATTTCAAAATTTAATATTTTTGCTAACATACTTCTTTTTAGAAATATTTTTAAAAAATATAATATTGATGCTGTTTATACCCAGTTTGGGTTTGAAAGATTCTACAGCGCATTAATTGGTAAAATGTTCAGAAAAAAGGTCATCTGGCAGGAACACTGGTTTTCTTTAGGGACAGGTTTTAAACATATCCATATAAAAAAACTGTTCCATAAATTACTTGTAGATGATTTTATTGCTGTATCAAATCATATAGGAAGTACTATAAACTCAAAAAAAGTACATGTAGTACAAAATGCAAAAGTTATAAAAGATGTTCATATTACGCCGGGGTTAAAAGCTGAATATAAAGCAGCTTTAGGGCTGGACAGGTTTAAAACCGTTGTCATCATGATAGCTGCATTCAGACAGATGAAAAGATATGATTTTGCCTTTGATATAGTTAATAAAATCAGAGAAAAATCAAAAGAAACAGGATTTGTTTTCCTTGGGGACGGTGAAGAATTTGAATACTATAAGGAATTAGCCAAACAAATGAATATAACTGACTCTATAGTTCTTGCAGGACATACTCTGGAAATTGATAAATATTTAACAGCTTCTGATATATTCATGCTAACTTCATTATATGGAGAAGGTTTACCATTGTGCCTGCTTGAAGCGATGAATTTTAAGCTGCCGATAGTTACTTTTGATATGCCCTGGGTGCATGAAGTAATTGTGGATAATTGGAACGGTTGTTTAATCGAGCCGGAAAACACCGGAAAATTTGCGGATGTGCTTTATGAACTTGCAAATTCTCCGCAAAAGAGAGAGTCTCTCGGCGACAACAGTTATAATCAGCTCATTAATAATTTTAGCATTCCCATCTGGCGTAAAAAAATGAAGCAGGTTTTTGATAACATACTGAGTTAATTATTAACCAATTTTCTGTCAGAAAGGTTCTGTTTGTCAGAATTCATTTTTAAATAAAATATTGTTATTAATACCCAAGCATAATAAGAGGCAACTTTAACAAATAAGGCGCCATCTGTATACATTTCGATAAGAAATATCATTGATATAAAAAATGGAACCATACAAGTTATTTTATATGCAATATCTTTGGCTGAAAAGTAATTCACTGCTGACTTAATTAGGACAAATAGAAAGCTACCTATATAAATTAATCCTATTATGCCATATTCGTAAATTATTTGGATATAACAATTATGTGCTTGAGGGTAATCACTTGGCGAAACCTGCATTATGTAACGTGACGAAGAAGCAATGCCATGTCCAAAAAGATAGCTGTGAAAATCCATATTATTTAAAAGTAAATTCCATATATGAACTCTCCAACTATAAGTAGAGACATCACTAAATCTGACTAAAACGCTATTTATAATATTCATATTAAGAATATAGTCTGATAAGATAAATATAATACAACCAATTGAGGTATAAATAAGAGATCTTAATTTGTATTTAAGCGGAAGATGCAAAAAAGTAATTAATATAAATAATGCAAAAATAAAAAAAGATGTTTTACTGATAGTTAATATTAAAGCAACAATATTAATTAAGAGATTAATCCCCCATAATACTCTGGACTTTTTTGTTTTCGCATTAAAAAACATATATAAAGCAAAAGTTAAATAAATATTTATCAAAAAGCCACAACTGTTAGGATGTCCTGTTATCCCCTGAACTCTTGGAACTCCTCCCATAAAAACAACGCCAATTCCTGTAATTTTTTGTAAAATTGCCATAATTGAATTTGTTATAACAACTATATTAATCCATTTAAAAATGATATCAGGTTTATTTTTTATTAAAAATATATGAGTTAAACAAATAATAAATATTAGTGAAAATAAAGATTTAATTTGTTGCATAACATTAAAAAAAGATACATCATTCCTAAATAAATGAAAAAATATAATTAATTGGAAGACTATTATAAAAAATAAAAAAGGAAGGCTTTTAATACAATTTCCAATTTCTTTATAAAATAAAACCAAAGCAAATGGTATCGATAAAACAAATATTGCCAATGAAATCGGATTCATTCCTGCAATATTTACTTTTAAAACATAAATAAATTCTCCAAAAGGAAGTAATAAAAGCCATAAGAACAGGAATAATTTAGGTCTCGTTAATAATAGAGGTGTTAAAATTGTAATGAATAATAATCCGGCACATAAGATGAGACCTTGAAAACCCAATTTAACAAACGATAATATAACAAAAAATAAAGAAAAACCTACTAATGCTGCCAATATTAAATGTCGTTGCTTTTGTTCTAATTGGAGAATATATTCCATTTTTTCTTCTTTCTCGAGTTAATTATTATAAAATGATTTTAGATCATATAATTTATTTTGAGTTAGTAAACTAGTATTTTTAGCTTACTGCAAAGGTTACACATATAAAATATATAATAAATTGACAGTATTGGTTGGAATATTTTTTTATTTTTAAATTATTCAATGTCTAGTTTAATTAATATTTTAATATATTACTATGTATTATGATATTATTTACTAACTTTAAATAACTAAGCAAGTTTATGAGAATTACGTTATGATAAAAAGATTTCTTAGACCAATTATATTGGAAGCGCTTATAAAAATAAACAAAAACAATCCAAAACCAAGATATTGCAGCTTATTTATGACTGAAATATGTAATTTAAAATGTAAAGGCTGTAGAAGAAGTACTGTTGAACAGCACAGGTCAAACGAATTAAAGCTGGATACAATTAAACAATTACTTAAATCATATCCGGGAATTAAAAGCTTTTGTATCGCAGGACAGGGAGAACCCACTCTTTGCAGTAATTTTGTGGAAATAGTCGATTATCTAAAATCCCGTAATAAATATGTTTTAATTGTTACAAACGGTACTAATACTGAAAAATTCAATATGTTACAAACCAAGCCTGATCGAATCTCAATCAGTCTGTACGGTTATGACAATCAAAGTTATCTTTCCTATTGCGGAGCAAATATTTATGAAAGGATAGTTGAAAATTTCAAATTATTAAAATCAAAATTTAATAATGTAGGTTTTTCTTACATTGTTAACAGAGAAAATTATGAGGATTTGGAAAAAATAATAAATTTTTGTGATAATGTTAAGCCCGAATTCTTAACTATCAACAACTATCTTGCATACGATCCAGATAATTTTGAAGAAACAAATAAAATAATTACAGTAAATGATAAAGAAATAGTTAATTTCATCAATAACATCTGTAAAAATAAAGCCTATATTGATGCAAAACCTGAATATATTGACATTAATAAGCCTATATTTAAATGTTCATCATATCATACAACAATAAATCTGGATGGAAACGGTAATATTAGCTGTTGCTTGAGTCAAATCCCGCCGGATGCAGATTTTGGAAACATATTTAATGACAAAAATCCATTTAATTCAGAAACAATAAACAATCTAAGAAAACAAAACTATGTAAAAAACTGTTTTGCTCATGAAAATTGTAAATACTGTTTCAGAAACTGGCAGGGGTTTTAGTCTTTTAGGTATACTGCATAATCCCTGTAATAGAATACTTATCATCAGATTTTGTAAGTATATTATTTTTAACAAGGTTACTGAAAATACTTTCCATATTATCTTGTAAACTAGTATTTTTTGCTTTGTTTAAGGTTTCTTTAAATAAAGTAAGGTGTTCAGGTTCAATGTATCCTTCTTTTATCATATTTTTATCTGATAATTCTTTTATAGTTGTAACAATATTCATAACCTGAACATCATTATTAGAATAATAATTATTAGGGTTCAGATCTTTTACAATTTGATTAAAGGTTTTTTTTGAAATAGTTCCAATTTTTCCTTTATTTACTGCTTTTCCAAATGTACTTACTGCACAATTTCGTACTGCTATTCTGTCATCATATAATGAAGTTAAAATTCTATTAAAATCTTCTTTTTTTATCTTTATATCTTTCATGATAAATGAACCCATTAATAGAAGGGTTGTAGTACGTCTAAAAGTGTTTCTACAATTTAGTGAATATAAAATTGAATTAACAGTCGCTTCTGAAAAATCCTTACATTCAAGCAGTTCATGGTCTAACCCTGTTCTTACAACATCTCTTGTTAAACCGGCTATATTATCATCGTTATGATTAATCATTTTCCAGAGCAGTTCTTTTTGTTTATCTGTAAATTTTGTAAATATAGAATGGTTTTTCTTTACACAGGTTAGAGCAACTGTAATGTATTTACTAACACTATCTGTTTGATCTCTTTTCAACGGGGTCTTTGTCTTTTTATTAAATTCATTTAATTTGTTTTCCAACTGTTCAAAGAATTTTATTTGCAAAGGTTCAGTAAATTTGATATTTTGTTTAGATTTTAACAATGATTCTACAAGTTTTACTGCTGAATCTGCTATATCGACATTATCATGACAAATCATTTCTAGAATTAGACTTTTTTGATCGTTTTCAAGCTTTCCAAGTGCTTTATTATCTACATGCATTTGTATCATCTTAATATAATTGAGTACGCTTTCACTATTATTGTTTGATAATTTGTTTTGTAACTCTTTAAAAAGTTCTGCCTGTTCATTTTTCCTTAAATGTTCAGCTCCTAAAGATATTGCTGATTTAAATGTAATATTTGAAGAAGGAAAATTAAAATTATGGGGATACTTTAACACATTTGTTGAATTATTAATGTTACCATAGTTTTCATCTTTTAATGAATCCTTTTTACTTACAAATTGAGATGATGAACCACTGCATCTTGCAATACCGGTATTTAAAACTGGGTACATTGATTAATTCCTTCAAAAATTTCAAAACCATAATTTCTAAAAATTCTGGAAATAAAAAATTGCCTTAAATAAATAATTTTTATGACATTTTTGAGTTTTTAAATACTTTAAATCATTTCTTTATCGACAAATAACAGGCATGAAAACCATGTTAAAATATATTAAGACAAAAGATAAATTATAATCAAAATTTACTCTTGTTACTCCCCATTTAATTCTTGACTATAAACCTTGTAAAATGTTAAAGTTGAATAAACATAAGATAGCATGGGCGAGTGGCGAAATGGTAGACGCGCTAGTCTTAGGAACTAGTAGGAAACCCCTGTGAGAGTTCGAATCTCTCTTCGCCCATTTTATTTTTACAAAATGCCTGATTTTAAAATGTTTTTACAGCAACATTAACAGATCTATATTTTATAAATTTTTTCAACTTCAAATTAAGTATATTTTTTAATGATAAATTCTGTACCAACAAACAAATATCAAGACAAATCAGACTTATCTCAAATTTTTGAACCGATAAGTCTTGAACTTTCTGTTTTTGATAAAAAACTTATTGAAAATCTTTCCTGTTCAAGCTCTGCTTTAAACGAGATAACAAAATATGTTATCGAATCAGGAGGCAAAAGACTAAGGCCGGCAGTTACCTTTTTGGTTGCAAAAGCCCTGAACAGGGGAATTTTATCCTCTCAACATTTTCAGGTGGGGCTTGCCCTTGAAATGATTCACACTGCAACTTTAATTCACGATGATGTAATTGACAAAGCTGAAACAAGACGCGGCAATAAAACTGTACATAATAGGTGGAATGATAAAATAGCAATTGCAGCCGGAGATTATCTCCTTGCAAAAGCTTTAACAAGACTGACTTCAACAAACAATAATCTTGTAATTAATATCTTTGCAAAAATAATGGGTGAGATTTGCGAAGGAGAAATTGAACAAAACTCACAAAATTACAATTTTATTTCTATTGAACAATATATAGAGAAATCTTCAAGAAAAACAGCAAAATTGTTTGTAGCAGGTGCAGAAAGTGCAGCTGTATTAACTTTAAATTCCAATAATCTTATAATCAATGCTGCAAAAGAATATGCAATCAATTTTGGAATAGCCTTCCAAATTGTTGATGATATTCTCAATTTTACATCAGATCCCGAAGAGATGGGCAAACCCGTCGGAAGTGATCTGCAAAATGGCATTTTAACAGCTCCTGTAATTTTTGCACTTCAGGAATACGAAGAAAAAAAAGACTTTACTCTAAAAAATCTAATTACTTCCAGAGTTAAAACAGAGTCAGAATTTGATGCAGCGCTTAAATTAGTCCTGAATTCCCAAGGTATCGAAAAATCCAGAGAACTTGCGGTAGCCTATGCCAATATAGCAAAGAATTCTCTTGATGTTTTTGAGGATAATGTATACAAAAAAGCTCTTTTAGACTTAATTTTCTTTATTTTAGAAAGAAAATTTTAAAACTAATCACAGCAGGGTTATTTAGAATAAAATAATTTTGTGCAAAAATTAAAAAAAGGTCATAATATTTATAGACTATGAATTTTTATAAATGGCCTTTTGACGTGCTTGACCTTATGTATAGGACAAATTATGACTTCTGACAATAATGAAATTAAAACAAATGATAGTGAAACAATTACAATTGCCCAAAAAGTAAAATCTTTTCTTAGAGAAGCAGTTGAGCTGGTAATTACCGTTCTTGTACTAGTAATATTAATTAGAAATGGTCTTGGAGAACCCAGATGGATTCCGTCTGCTTCCATGAGACCAACTCTCATGGAAGGTGACAGGCTTATAATAGAAAAAGTAAGCGGCTTTGTATCAACACCTAAAAGAGGTGACATTCTGGTTTTCTATCCACCTTTTGAAAAGCTGGACAAATCTCCCTGGGCACAATTTACACGTCTGGTTGGATATTTCAATAATGATACAGCATATATTAAAAGAGTTATCGGACTTCCTGGTGATACTATCGAGATCAAAAGCGGTTATGGAGTTTATGTTAACGGTGAATTTATCAACGAACCGTACATACAAAAATTTTCCTTTATAGGTTGTAATAAAATCGGCGGTATGTACTGCGGACCAATGAAAGTACCTGCAAATAACTACTTCATGATGGGTGATAACAGAGATAACAGTCAGGACAGCAGGTACTGGGGATTTTTGCCAAAAGACAGAGTAGTAGGCAAGGCATATTTCCGCTTCTGGCCTCTGGATAGAATTGGTCTTATTGAACATCCAAAATATGAATCATTAAGTAATAATCCTGTTAAGTAGCTGTTGCAACTCGAACAGGTGTTTGTTCAGTATGGGGTTTTCTTAACACTTAAAGTTTAGTAAGGAAGTAATAAAAAATGCGTAAGTATTTTTTATTACTTGTGAAATCTTGTTATAGTAAACGCACTCAATAATTATACATAAATATTAAAGTTATAAAGTGGTTACAGTCGGCTCAGATATTATAGATTGTGCAGGTTCAATATTTGGTCTGCCAAGAACTCTTACAAGTTCAAGTACAGTTGCTTTCATCTGGCATTTTTGCGGACTGTCTTTAAAAAAATCATAATAAAAACATCCTGAGCAGACACAACCTCTTTTGTAACAGTCTATAGCGGTTTGAGTCCATCTCCTAACCGAGGCTGCTCTCCCCAAATCTCTATTTTTCAGCACTTAACTCACTCCTCCAAAAAAACACTACTCCCCAAATCTTTTGAATCCACTGTCTGATAGGCGGTAAATATTTTAAACTGTAATTAAATTATATTTGCAGAGAACTAAAACTCAACAATTAATTGAGCAATTATTACAATACTAAACAATTGCTTGAATACTGCATAATGTCTACCATCCCATGATTTAGGTCTGGATAAACTCATGGTGTATGAACATTTAGATATGTTCCAATCCATGTAAGCATGTCGTGGCATGTTATACAGGTGTATAAAGTTTCATACAAAAACTTAAAATATATTTACGTTTAAAAGAAATAATATATAATCATCATTTTATCTTTTTTTAAATAAGAAATATAAAAAATAAGGACAGCGGAAAAAATTCTTCGGCGACGCGAAGGCGGCGGCTAAGAATTTTTGTAGGCTGCTTCTTGTCTATCAAGATTTCACTAGTAATAAAAAATGCGTAAGTATTTTTTATTACGTCCTTAAACTGCAATCTGCAGCTTACACCATTTTAAAAAAATTTCATTAATTGTTAACTGGTATAATGTAAGCTTTTTGAAATACAGTTTATTTTTTCACTATTAATAAAGTGGATTTATCACAAGTCCGCTGAGAAGTTTTGGGTAAAAATATGTGGTTTTCTGGGGCATTCTGTAGCCCTGTCTGGATACTTCTTTTATATCCTGTATTTTGGGGGAAGCAACCAGAAATACAAGTTCCGCAGAATTGGAGTCAACTGCATCAAATGCTTCTTCTTCTTTTTTAATATATTTGATTCCGTTTTGACTCATTTGATCTTCTTCAGAAATACCAAGAAAATCACTGATAATAATTTTATGAAGCACTGTTAAATCAAGCTTTCTTAGTACTTCAGGCACATCTTTTGCTTCCAGAATTTTATTTACAGCATCCATGCCGGTTAGTTTAAACAAATAATATTTTTTTAAGTTTTTCCGGTACATGCCAAGCACCAGGCCTGATTTTGAAGACTCTTCCAATTCTCCCAGGAATTTTTGTCTTGTTTGAATTTTGCTGCTTTCTTCAAAATTATATTCGATAATATCAAAATATTTCTTAATATCAGCCATAAGTTCGTCAGGATTTACAGATTTTGTAATAATCCTGTGCGTCGGGTAAACTTTTAATCCTGAATCGTCTATATTGGTAAAGTAGCACATAATCCAGTTAAAAGGATCAGTTTCATTGTAGTCAGGATTTAAAGACCTCATATAATCTCTGTAAGCTATTGAAGTTTCATACCTGTGATGTCCGTCTGCAATAAGCAGCGTCTTATCTTTCATAATTTCAACTATTTTAGCTATAACATCTTCATCATCAATAATATAAACAAGATTTTGCACACCGGCTTTGTCTGTAACGTCTATGACAGGTTTTTCGGAAAGATTTATCAGATTGTCTATTTTATGTTCAGGATCTGAATAAGCCATGAATATCTGGCTAAAATTTGCCCTGCACTCTTTCATGAGTTTTAGCCTGTCTGCTTTTGGTCCGCCCATTGTATACTCATGAGGCAGGACATGACCTTCTGAAAATTCCTCAATATAATTCTTTGCGATAAATCCTTTTCTTGAGATTATATCTTTTCCGTTTAAGGAATAATTCTGTATATAGTAGTAAATGCAAGGTTTATCAGATTTTATTAGTACATTTTCTTTTTGCCAATTGTTAAAATCTTTTGCTGCTCGTGTATATTTATTATTTTGATCGTTGTCTTGCGGTGTTATTTTACCCAAAATAAGTCTGACAACGTTATATGGAGAATTATTATATAATTCTTCCTGTTCAAAAGATGATATTACATCATAAGGTGGGGCGGTAACATTATCCATGTTTACTTTTTCAGTATTATACATGATGCCCTGCATGGGGGATATTTTAACCATTACTCCTCCTGTTTATTGAAATATTTTCTACATTTGTTATATAACATTAAAATGTAGTTTAATAAACTATATAGACTTAATCAATTTACTAATTAATATATTATCCAAAGGAGAGAGATTTTGGTTAATAAAGCGATGATAATGGCGGCAGGAGTTGGTACCAGACTAGATCCCCTTACTCAAAAAATACCAAAACCGCTAATTCCGGTTGCAAATAAACCTATAATGGACTTGATACTTAGACATATTGAAAAATTTGGCATTACAAAAGTAATAGCAAACACTCACTATCTGGCGGATTTAATACATAATTATTTTGATGAGACAAATGACCTTAATATAGAACTTAATTATTTATACGAAGATAAACTTTCAGGAACTGCCGGTGGCGTTAAAAAATGTGAATGGTTTTTCGACCCGGGAGAACCTTTTGTTGTAGTCAGCGGTGATGCACTGACAGATGTAAACCTTGACGAACTTATAAAAAAACATAAAGAATCAGGATCTATTGCAACAATGGCTTTAAAAAGAGTACCTTTTTCTGATGTAAGTCATTTTGGGGTTGTTGTCATTGACGAAAATTCAAAAGTAACTGAATTTCAGGAAAAACCGAATATATCAGAAGCAAAAAGTAACCTTGTTAATACGGGAATTTATATTTTTGAAACAGAAATATTCAAATACATTCCTGAAAATCAGTTCTATGATTTTGCAAAAAATGTATTTCCGGCAGTAATGGCAAGCAACAAATCTTTAAGTGCATACGTAATTGACGAATATTGGAGTGATATAGGCACAATAGGCCAGTATAGAATGTCAATGTGCGATCTTCTCAATGGCAAAGTACATATGAATCTGATACATAAACAAATAAATGATGGATGGTTTTCTGACGATGCTATTATTAGCCCTGCAGCCCTTAATGATGGTCAGGTTATAGTTGGAAAAGGCTCCATCATTGAAGAAAAGACCAGATTTTTTGGCCATTCATCAATAGGCAGCAATTGCATAATCAAAAGCGGTGCTCAGATCAGGAATTCTATTATTTGGGATAATGTAATTATAGAAAATGATGCAAAACTTGACGGCTGTATAATTGCAAGTAATTCGATAATAGGAAGAAAAAGTATTTTAATGGCCGGATGTGTTATTCCGGATGGATGTTCAATAAGTCCAAACAAAATAATATCAGACAATTCAAAAGTTCAGACAGAAATAAAATACGAAACAGAGGCAATATCAGCGTAATCTCTGTTAATCAAAAAGATTATCTATTTTTGATTTAATATCGTTATCGTCCAGTTCTTTTGTGTATGAATTTAAATCAAGTGCAACTTGGAACAGTCTTGCAGCTTCAAGCTTATCACCTTTAACTGTAACAGCTCTGGCAAGATTATAATACGCAAGGGCATAATTTGGATTATGCTTAATTGCAAGTTTAAAAAGCTCCATTGCCTTTACAACTCTTCCCAGATCATCCAGATAAATAACACCCAGATTATTGTATGCTATATCATAAGTAGGATCTAATCTAACTGCTGTCTCATATTCTTTTATGGATTCTTCAATAAGCCCCTTGCCCCAGAGAAGAAAACCGAGATTACAATGTATTCTTGAATTATCAGGATTAATTTCAAGCGCTACCCTGTATACAATAAGAGCATTATTATAATCTCCCTTATCGTAAAAAGCGCTTCCAAGGCTTATATATATATCAGTATCATTGGGATTAAGGAGAGATGCACTTTGATAAGCCGAAATAGCAGCATCAAAGTTATCTTTTGATTCCTGTAAAACATAACCCAATGTTTGTGCTATTACACTTGTCCAGTTTTTATTCGGATTTAAAGTTATAGCTGTTTGATAATGAGCAATTGCTTCCTTAACTTCACCTTTAAGGTACAGAATATTAGCCAGATTACTGTAAAGTAAAGGATCATTAGGATGCATGCTGATTAATTTTTCGTATATTTCAACGGCACTGTCATAATCACCTTGCTCTTCATACAGTGCACACAATGCTTTATAAGCTATTACATTGGTTGAATCAATCCATATAGCCATTCTATATTCATTTATTGCATCACCGACCTTGCCGATAGATCTGTATGCATCACCTAATAAAACATATAAGGGAAGAAATCCTGGTGCTTCTTCTATTGATTCCGAATAAAGATCAATTGCCTTATATATATTTTTTGTTTTTTCAAGAAAATAACCTTTTATAAAAACAGGAATAAACTTTGCATAAGACAATTTAACGTAAAATTCTTTTTGTGCATCTTTATCAAACGGAAGTAAAACTACTGATAAAAGATAATGAAAATCTGCATGCGATTTATGTTTAAAGTCATTACCATATTTTGATTTCAGCAATAATGACATTAAATAATGCGCTCTTGCAGATTTAAACTTGCCTTTATTTATAGCTTTATTCAGATAAGGAATAGCTTCTGATATTCTGTCTTTTTTAGCCAGAGTCCTTGCTATCATAAAGTATGCATCTGCCATACCGGCATCATATTCAATGCACAGGTTAAAATGACCTATTGCTTTATCTAATTCACCATTGTGATAGAGCGCAACACCAATTTTATAATGAATTACAGGCGAATACAGATTGGTTTCCATAGCTCTTTGATATTCGGTTATTGCTTCTTCAAGGTATTGTTTTGCCTGATAAATATCAAGATGCCAGTCTACGTATAAATCCCCAAGCCGAATATGCAGTTCAGAATTAGTCGGGTCAAGCTTTAGAGCTGACTGACATAACTCTATAGCTTTTTTGAACTGCCCATGCTTTGTCATTTTCTCTATTTGAAATTTTATTTTATTATTTTCTATAATTTCACTAGATTCAACCATTTTTTTCTCATTCTATAAACTTATATTATCTTTATCGGTACAATATTAAAAATATTTAGGATTAATTTCAACAACTTAACAAATTTACTTACTAACTTCTATTTTTTAATTTTAACCTGTACAATTCTTCTTCAAAACATATTTTTATTATTTTGTTTCTGTGTGATTCCTGTATATCGGTAAATTTTATTACTGATACTACATTTTTTAAAGTATTGATGTTATATAAAACTTTGCCAAATCCTGATGCATATTCTTTCCATTTTGGCAGATAAATACTGAACCGCCAAATTTCAGAAACACCAAGTTTTTCGTCGACTTTAAATCTAATGCCGCCTCCACTTATATTTATTGTCTGTGTAACAATCCTGTTATTACCTTTTTCCAATATCAACTTTAGATTTAACGGCATCCTTACATACCCTCTTCTTTGTATTCTTTCGCTATCTTCAGGAAATTCTATTACAAAATCATGATTATATGGGGAGTCAATAACAACTGAATCGAAATTATATATTCCAAAATCAGTATAGGCTACCACATGTAATTCTTTGCCTTCGTATAAATACTCGGCCAGGTCAAACTGATCTTCAGGCAAGACAAGACCTATTCTATCATTCTCTAGCCATTTAATACAACAGGTTACGTTTACTGACCGAATTTTAGATATTTTAAACATTAGTCTGGCTGTATGGCCAATTTCAAGTTTATTCATAAAAAATCTCGCCTGTAATCCAGCTTTATTTAATTTAGAATGAGTCTGGTTAAAACTTCCAAAATCTCATGAAGGTTTTAAGAGCTTACGTTGCCACTTCCGAATGTGGATACGAGCCTTTTTCAGTTATGACAGGTTTGTCACATTTAATAGGGCAGGCTCTTAAAGAATCAGATTTATATATTTATTGTTTGTGGTTTTCCAATATATTAATTTTAAAGGTTTTTAATATATAAAGCAACTTATACTTGAACGAACTCAATAATTTTATTCGGTCTATCAAGAAGCAGCCTACAAAAATTCTTATACCAAGTTGCAATTAATGAAGTAAAATAGCAAAAAGTCTGAAGTTGGTATGTGCGGAGCGGGAGCGTTAAAAAAGTGAAACGGTCAGTTTTACTTTTTTAAAAGCTCGTTCGTATTATCTGTCACCTTTGCGCCGCCAAAGAATTTTTTCCGCTGTCCTTACTTAAACCCTTAATGCCAATTTACTTGTTTGTTAAACAAAATTAATTTATTTATTGGATTAAGATCTTTGAAGTGCTGGTTATTATTAATATAAATAAGGGAATTTTTATGAGAATAAATAATATACAGTATAATAACATTCAACCTCAATTAACCACACCCAGAGAAAAAGTAGATTTTAAAGAGATTAAATCCGTAGAACAAAAAGGATTTGTAGATTTAGTCAATGAACTCTTAAAATGGAGAGAGAATGAAAAACAGTTAAAAAATTGTCCAAAGTGGGATCTGTCAAAAATTCCGCTAAAATATTTTATAAATAACCAAAAAGACAATGACAAATTTCTGCCTGAATTTGTAAATACCGTACAATCAGCATTTTTACCCTGGAGTCGTGCTTCATCGGGCTTAATTCGTTTTGAAAGAGTATATAATGAAAGTATGGCCAATATTATTATTGACTGGACAGATAAAGTTACTCCAGGAAGAACTTTTGAAGCAGGACATGCTAACTTAAAAGTTATTAACAATAAAATTGAAAAAGCAGAAATCGAGATAATAATTTTGCCTGCAATAGATAAATTTGCTACAGACGAACAAAGAACTGAAAGAGTCAGAAGGACTGCCCTTCACGAAATAGGCCATACACTGGGGCTTAATCACAGTACAAACAAAAAAGATATAATGTTTCACAGAGGAATAACAAATAAATCATTGTCCCAAAATGATATAAACAGACTTGTAGACCTGTATAAATTTGCAAAAACAGCTGCCAAATTTTATTAAAAATTTTGGTATAATAAAATTTAAGTATCGTAGGATAGGCATACTTGCCCATCAAAAAAATTCAGGGATACAGGATGAAAAGAATATTAATAATTACACCGCATCCAATGGACGAAACACTTGGCGCAGGAGGAACAATCCTTAAACATGCCGCTAACGGTGATGAAGTCCACTGGCTTATCCTGACTAAGCCGGAAGAATCAAAATGGGGTAAGGACAAGATTGAAAAAAACAGTCAGGAAATCTCAAAAGTTGCCCAAAAATATAAAGTTAAAAGTTTCAGGAGATTAAATTTTTTACAGGATTCTATGGATGAAAATGCATCTAAAGAATTGACAGAAATCTTAAAAGGTACTTTTGAACTTATTAAACCTAATATAATATATCTTCCTTACGGAAATACTCTGGATAAAGACTGCAATATAGCATTTAGAGCATCCTTGAAAGCTATAGAAACTTTTAAAATCAAGATTCAAAGAATACTTTGCTATGAGGTTGTGTCTTATCTTGACTTTGCGTCAGAAGCTTTTAATCCCAATGTATATACTGATATTTCTGAATATATAGACCAAAAACTTGAAATAATGAATATTTACGAAGAAGAAGTACAGGGCTATCCTATGCCAAAATCAACGGTAAACATACAATCTCTGGCAAAAGTCAGAGGTGCCGCAATAGGCACTGAATATGCAGAAGCTTTTATGCTGGTAAAAGAGATTTGTTGAATATGTTCAGTTAATCGTTGTCAGTTCCTGAGATTCAAGTGAAAAATAAGGTTTTGATTCCAGTTTTCTGCTCAAGCGGGACAAACTGTAACAGATTGTAAAATAGATTAAAGCTATAAATAAAAGAATTTCAAGTTCATGGTAGGTTCTTTCGTAGATGATCTCTCCTGACCTTGTCAGTTCTATCAGGCCTAACGTTGAAGCAAGGGAAGTATCTTTTATTAAAGATATAAACTGGCTGACAAGTGCAGGCATCATTCTGGTTATTGCAAGGGGCAAAATAACATAAACAAGTCTCTGAAAATAATTCAGGCCAAGGCTTCTTGCTGCATCAATATGTCCCATCTCAATTGATTTCAAACCGCCTCTTATAATTTCTGCCACATAAGCAGAAGTAAATACCGTAAGGGCTACGCATGAAGACTGAAAGAATGTTGCAGGCGAACCAAAAATTGCCGGTAACACACCAAAGTGAATGAATACAATAAATAAAATTAACGGAATACTTCTGATTACTTCTATAAAAGCAACAGCAATGATATTAAACGGAAATAATTTTGAGTATCTTAAAACACCTAAAAATATACCTAAAATCAGGCTTCCTACAATTGCAATACCTGCCAGTTCAAGTGTAACAAGCAAGCCTTTCATTAAAAAACCAAAATTATAATATATATCACTCCAGTACATTAAACTTTTATCGTCCTTCCCGGCATTTTAAGCACAAACTCAAGAATATTTGTTATTATAGCAACTGTTCCGGTTAATACCATATAAATTGCCGCACCTATTATAAAGAATTCAAAAATTCTAAAATCATCTACCGCACCTTTATAGATTACATAGAACAGGTCTGTAACCGCTATAAAACTGACCAGAGATGAATTTTTAATTAAATTTATAAACTGGCTTCCAAGAGGCGGAAGAATTATCCGTATTGCCTGCGGAAAGATTACCAGAATGAAAGTCTGAAAACTTGTAAAGCCAAGACCTCTTGCAGCTTCATACTGTTCTGTCGCAATTGAATTTATTCCAGAACGGAGTACTTCTGAAATGAAAGCACCTGTATACAAACTAAGAGCAATAATACCGCATGCCAGAGAAGATAAATTAATTCCTATATTAGATAATCCTTTGTAAAACAGATATAAAATTATTAATAATGGAATATTTCTTATCAGTTCTACATAAGTCGTAGCTATATGCCTTGCAGCAGGGAATTTTATGTTTCTCATAAAGGCAAGCACAATGCCGATAATAAATGCGAAGAAAGAACTGCATACAGATATAAGCAGAGTTATTTTTAATCCGCTTATTATGCTTGGCAGAGCTTCATATATAATATTAAAATTCAGTTCATACATATATTTTATCTGTTATTGTACTTTCCTACCCACTTTTTGGTTAACCTGTCGAGTGTACCGTCCGCTTTTATCTCTTGAAGTGCATTGTTCACAGCCTGTTGAAAAGATTGTGTGTCAGTTCCTTTTCTAAATCCTATGCCGTAAGGTTCTACAGTATATCTTTCTTTAAGCATTTTAAAATTAGGATCTTCAGCCAAAAAACCTGCAATAATAGTATCATCTGTGGTTAAAGCATCTGCTCTTCTGCCCCTTAAGGCTGAAAATGCATCAGTATATGTCCTGAAGCCTTCAACTATCGCTTTTGGTGCAAGCTCTCTTATATTTTTTTCACTGGTTGAACCTAATACTACAATAACTTTACGATCATTAAGATCTTTCACAGACCTGATACTACTGGTTTTAGGTATCATTATTGTCTGTCCTGCTATATAATACGGTAAACTAAAATCTATAATCTGTTTTCTTTTTTCATTAATGGTCATTGTTGCCGCAACCATATCAACTGAACCGGAAGTTAAAGAGAAAATCCTGTTTGATGAGGTTACCTGCTGAAATTTGACTGCATTTGGGTCACCAAGCAATCTTTTTGCTATTTCTCTGATAAGTTCAACATCAAAACCTTTTAACTGCTGGTCAGTATCTACAAAGCCAAAAGGCCTGCTGTCGTACTTAACTCCGGCTATGATTGTGCCTCTTTGCTTAATTGTATCGAACAGGCTCAAACCAGCTTTTTGCTTTCCGCAGGATGTTAAACCAGCTAACATTGCCGTAATCATTAAAAGCAGTAAAGATATTTTTGTTAATTTAATGTAATTTTTCATAAATTTCACCATATATTAAAGTTCTGTTTTCAATGCACTTTTTAAAAACTCTTTTGTCATATTACTTTTTGGATTATTAAAAATAGTATCAGGAGAACCTTCTTCAACAATTTCTCCATGCGAAAAGAAAATTATTCTGTTTGCCACTTCTCTGGCAAAACTCATTTCATGAGTTACCACTACCATAGTCATGCCTTCTTTTGCAAGATTTTTCATAACATCAAGCACTTCTGTCGTCATTTTAGGATCAAGAGCGCTTGTTGGTTCATCAAAAAGCATTATCTTAGGCTGCATAGCAAGGCTTCTTGCTATTGCGACTCTCTGAGCCTGTCCACCTGATAATTCTTCAGGATATTTATCCATTTTATCCAGCAATCCAACTTTTTCCAGAAGCTTAAGAGCAAGAATTTCAGCTTCATTTTTTGACATTTTCTTGACTTTAACCGGCGCAAGGGTTATATTTTCCTTGACTGTCATATGAGGAAACAGGTTAAACTGCTGAAATACTATGCCTACATCAGCCCTTACACTGTTGAGATCCACGTCCTTATTAGTAACGATAATCCCATCAACAATTATTTTACCCTTTGTGACCGGAATTAATCCGTTTATACACTTTAAAAACGTGCTTTTACCGCATCCTGAAGGCCCAATAATTGCTACTGTTTCACCTCTTTTAATTTCCAGGCTGATATTTTTCAGTATTCTTAGGTTTTTATAGTATTTACTTACATTTTCCAGCTTTATCATAGGTTTTTATTTCTCTATTTAAGTGTACGGAGTGAAATTAGTAAAAATTTAAATACATGGTATCCGTTTTATAAACTCGTCTTAATAAATATTAGATTTTAGGTTGTTTACTTTTGTATTATATTTTTATATTCTATCTTAATGTATTATTGTTTTTAAAGTAAATATAGCATTCAGAGTATTTACACCAGTAAACAATTGTTTTGATTAATTGGCGTTTTCTTGAAACGAGCTCTGGTAAAGTTAAATTGAAGTATTATTTTACGAAAACTTTTTTGAAATAAAAAAAATATTTATTTAGTTAACTTGGGGAACAGGAATTATGGATTCAATAAAAGTAAAAAGACCGGTAACAATAAAAACTATTGTGACAGAAGGTTTCAAAACACAGGCTGTTGAAGAAATAAACAAGGAAGTACATCTGCTTGACAGTCAGATAATGCAGCTTGAACTGCAAAACAAACAAATTCAGGATCAGGCATCCGGTTATGCAACATATGGGGCAGAAAATTCCGAGCAAATACAAAAAGCAATCGAAGAAATTTCTTCCAGATTACAGCAAATGTCTATGTTAAAGCAGGAATTGTTTTCCCAAAAAGAAAGCATTAACCACCTTGCGCTTGAAAATATAGTTGTAACAGGAAGTCTTGAGAATTACGTAGATTTAAAAATCGGCGAAAATATATACGAAAAATTTAAAGAGGCCGAAATTGTAGTTAGAGATGGTATAATTCAGGAAATTAATGCATAAATACAGAAGCAGTTGGAGAAAATAGTTGGAAGATCTAATATCTATCGGTAAAATTTTAAATTTTCATGGAATACAGGGCGAAGCCAGAATTGGATACACCGCCAATAAAGAACATCAACTTATTGCAATAAAAAATGTTTACGCTGTCAAAGATTCAAAGATAGTGCCATTGACTATTGAAAAAATCAGATTTCATAAGACTATAGCTATTGTAAAATTTAAAGAAATATCCTCCGTAAACGAAATCGCTGAACTAAAAGGTGCACGCATCAAAGTGCCAAAAGAAAAAATAGCAGCATACCTTGAAAAAGACGAATATTATATAGATGATTTGATTGGATTAGATGCTTTTGACACCAATAATAACTATCTTGGCAAAATAGTCAATATTATAAGTACTTATGAGGAAGATTTGTTAGAAATTAAAGACCAGAATAACCTTAAACATCTTGTCCCTTTTGTAAAAGAACTTGTTCCAGAAGTTTTTATCAAAGAGAAAAAAGTCATAATAAACAAAATCCCCGGCCTGTTTGAAGAAATAAACGATCAGGATTAAATGGCGTTGCATATATTATCCTTTAACAGAAAATCCTTTATATTTATCAGTAGATTTTGCCCAACTTTCAATAAGTTTTTCTTTTGTAGGATGCTTAATTTTTTGCGTTTCATGTTCAATACAATGACTTTGTAACTTCTGCTCTGTTGCTACAGTAGTACGCCATTGACTTCCTGCATTTGAATTATCGTTTTTTCTTATTCCTGACCTTCTAATTTGTGTAAATACTCCATAAATTCTTTTCTTGAAGTTCAGGATGAGTTAGATTTTATGTTATTAAATTCTGTCCGTCAGACACAATTTATTTGACAGTATCAAAACTATTTTAACTTCACCGTTTTTCTTTTTTCGTTTATCAGTGAATCAAATAAAGCAAGTTGTTTTGGTAACAGTTTATTCAGATCATAGTTATCAAGTATGGTTTGTCTGGCATTTGCCCGTATGTAAGCCAGTTCTTCTTCAGGACTGTCCAGAACTTCACAAACCTTATCGGCAATTTTGGAAGGAGAGAAAAAGTCTGTTAAATATCCGTTATAACCGTCTTTAATTACCTCCCTGACCGGTTCTGTATTTGAGCCTATAATAACACAACCTGCTGACATAGCTTCCAGTACAGACCAGGAAAGCACAAAAGGATAGGTTAAGTATATGTGTGCCTTTGAAACCTGCAGGACTTTCAAATAGTCATTATACGGAATATGTCCTGTAAAATGAACTCTTGTCATATCAAGATCAAGGTTTTCCAGCATAAGCTGTTTGAAGGTTTTCCCGTCAGGAAGCTGCCCGCCATAACAAACACGATCTTCTCCCACTATTACTACATGGCAGTTCGATCTTTTTTTAAGAAGAATTTCTACTGACTCCATAAACTGAGGAAATCCCCTGTAAGGCTCCATTCCCCTGCCGACATATGTGACTATTTCATCAACATTTGAAAGATCAAGGTTTATTTGTGGAATAACAAGCTTTGTATCAGGATTCGGCATGCAATAATCTGTTTCTATCCCGTCGTGAATTACAGAAATTTTGTCTCTGTATTCTTTTGGAAATTGTCTGTGCTGCCAGTGGGTTGGTGATGTGCCATGATCGCAGCTATAAAGATCAACAAGTATATGTGAGTTTTTAACTCTGAGATTTGCTTCTGTATTAATAGTTACAGATTTTGGATTTACAAAATCCACATCTGATCCGTGCGCATTATAAAACCATTCAAAATATACCAGCAGGACTGAATCTGGAAATATGTCCTTCATAAACATATTGGGACCCCAGGAATGCCCGTATATAATATCAGGAACAAAGCCATGAGCTTTTAAGCTTAACGCTGCTTCCGCTGCTGATTGCGCATGGTTAATAGATTCTTCATAAAACCTTAAATACCTGTGAGTTTCTTTTGGAACCTCACGCTTAAGATCATAAACCACTTTTATTACTCCAGGAATACCGTATTCTTTTCTGTTCGTAATAAATGCAACTTTATTTTTAGGATCTTTAGCAAGATGAACAGCAAGATGCCTGAACTGTGCCGGAAAATTGCGATGTAGAAATAATATATTCATATAATAATCACCTGTTAAGTCTTTACCTTACAGTTATTCCTTCATTCCAGTATTTAATCAGCGGATATATAAAGAATTCTATAATCCTTCTTTTTCCGACTTTTATTTCAGAGGTCAGGCTCATGCCGGTGGATATATACTCTTTTTTACCTTCAACCACAAGCGATTTGTCAATTGGAGTTATATAGACTTCATAAATAGGTCCTTGTTTGGGATCATCTATGCTGGTTTTTGATACAAGCTTAACTTTACCTTTTAAAATTCCATACTTCTGAAAGTCAAAGGTGTCTATTTTAATTAAAACCGGCATGCCGTTCTTTATAAAGCCTATATCTTTATTCTGGACAATTGACTTAATCGTAATCGGAGTGTTTGCCGGTACTATAGAGATTAATTTTTCAGCAGGCGTTACAACCCCGCCTACTGTATGCATGGAAATATTATTTATAAAACCATCTACCGGAGCAATGATTTTTTGCTTTTTGTTTTTGAAAGAAGTTTGTTGGATTTGAGCATTTAACTCGGTGGCCTGTTTTTGTCTGTCTGATAGTTCTTTTAAATTAGTTTCTTTAAAGTTTTCTGATATATAAGCGATTTCTTCTTTAATTTGCCTTTTCTGTTCATTTAATTCTGACAGTTTAAAGGTTGATGACTGCAAACCTGTTCTGTTTGTTGTTACGTCATCTAATGCCTTATCATATTCTTCTTTGGCTACTATATCTGCAACTTTTCTCATCCTAGATTCTTTTTCAAGACTTAGTTTAAGTAATGTAGAATAATGCTTTATTTCAGATTGAGCTGTTTTTGCCTGTTCTTCCACACGTCTGAGTTCTATTTGCTTTGCAGCAAGCTGTTTTTGTAAACTGTTCATTGATGCGGCATATAAATCCTGCTGTGTTTTTGCAGACTCAGCATCTCCATAACTTCCTGCAAAACTGCCCTCGCCCGATGTTGCCCTTAATCTGCTTTTTTCAAGCTGAATCTGCTGAAGATTTTTTTGCAGAGAAACAAGTTCAGGTTCAGTGGTAGAGGGATCTATTTCCATTAAAACCTGGCCTTTTTTTACATAGTCACCTTCTTTTACCAGAATATTATTTACAACACCTGCTTCTAAAGGCTGGAGAATTTTAATTTCTCCGTCTGGAATAATCTTTCCTCTGGCACTTACAACTATATCTACCTTGCCAAAGTATACCCACAGTGCAGTAAATAAAATAACAGAAATAATTATCCAGAATGTTGTCCTGCCTAACGGACTGACCGGACTTTCTTCTATTTCAATAAGCAGAGGCTTGAATTCGTGAGTATCATCTTTATGAAATAAATTTTTAAACATGTATTGCCTCCTGCTGATTATTTAATTCATAGTAATAACCGCGTTTATCAAGTAGGCTCTGGTGTGTTCCCATCTCGATTATATTACCTTTATCAAGAGCTATAATTAAATCACAGCCTCTAACTGTTGAAAGTCTGTGAGCAATGATAAACATTGTCCTGCCCGCTTTTATATTATCTATATTCTGAAGAATAATTTTTTCGGATTCATAGTCAAGTGCCGATGTCGCTTCATCGAATATTAATATTTTCGGATTTGTTATCAAAGCCCTTGCAATTGCAATTCTTTGTTTTTGACCGCCGGAAAGCGTTGAACCTCTTTCTCCAACAATTGTGTTATAACCTTCCGAAAATTGTGAAATAAACTCATGCGCTCCTGCAATTTGTGCTGCCTGAAGAATAAGTTCTATTGGTGCATCAGGCCTTGGAAGAGCAATATTGTCTCTTATGGTGCCGCTAAACAGGTAATTTTCCTGTAAGACTATTCCTATATGATTTCTTAGCCAGATAGGATTCATATGCCTTGTGTCTATACCATCAATATAAATTGCACCTTCATTGGTAAAATACAATCTTTGGATAAGTTTTGTAATTGTACTTTTTCCGCTGCCGCTTCTTCCAACAATTCCTACGCTTGTTCCAGGCGGTACTTCAAAACTGATTTTATTAATAACGTACGGAGTATCAGGCGTATATTTAAAACAAACTTTGTCCAGTTTAACCGCTCCGACTAACTGGGGTAATGTTATGGCCTTGCTGGACTGGACTTCAACAGGATGATTCAGAATATCCCCCAGCCTGTCAACACCGAGTAAAGCCTGCTGAAATTCATTCCATAAATTAACAAGTCTAAGTACCGGACTTGTAAACTGATTTGCAAACATCTGGAAAGCGATCAACTGACCTATTGTAAGTTTGTTATCAATAACAAGTTTTACCCCGAGGTATAAAATTGCTATGGTCATAAACTTCTGAAAGAATCCCGATACAGCACCGGTAAAAGAACCCATAGTAGACAGATTAAAACTTGATTTTACATAATTGGCAAGATAATCTTCCCATTTACGCTGCATAGATCCTTCTATAGCCAGAGATTTAACAGTCTGTATTCCGGTAACTGATTCTACAAGGTATGAATTTGACTGAGCCGCCATCTGGAATTTATTATTTAATCTTGCTCTAAGTTCTGGCGTAATAACCAGATACAACGCAGCAACTATAGTGATAAACCCGAGTACTATAAAAGTCAGTTTTACGCTGTACAAAAACATTACAATAAGGAAAACCGAGGAGAAAAACAGGTCTATTATTACGGAAACGGATTTATTGGTTATAAAATCCCTTATAGTATCAAGTTCTCTGACTCTTGCAATAATATTACCAACCTGCCTGTTTTCAAAGTATATATAAGGAAGGGCAAACAGGTGTTTGAACAGTTTTGCGCCAAGTTTTGCATCGATTTTGTTTGCTGTATGAATAAATATATAGTTTCTTGTAATATTTAACAGAAATTCAAAGACAGTAACAGCTACATAAGCAATAGCAAGTACATCTAAAGTCATCATACTTCTGTGAACAATAACTTTATCAAGGATTACCTGTGTAAATAACGGTGTTACAAGTCCGAATAACTGTACTACAAATGACCCAAGCAGTACTTCGAGAATTACCTGTTTGAATTTTAGTATTTCTGCATAAAACCACTTAAATCCAAATGCGATCTGTGAATTAAATGTTTTATGCGTAAGTATGATCAATTCGCCTGTAGTAATGTTATTAAATTCTTCAAAAGAAATCTTTCTTGTTTCTTTTTCTGTAGGTATAAAGAGCAGGGCTTCTTTTTCGTCTTTGTTAATTTTTAAAACAACACCAAAACTATTATCATTAAGAACAAAAATAGCCGGCAACGGGTATCTGTCCGGAATCAAATCAAGGGTTAAAGTTTTTAATTTAGCTTTAAATTCAAAATTTTTAGCAACCCTGATCAGTTCTTCCTTGCTTATTTCTTCATCTGTCAGTCCGTACTCCCTGATTACTGCTCTTAAATCAACATCAATCTGGTTTATTCTTGCTATGACTTCAAATGAAATTAACCCCGTTTGCATTATTATTTATCTCCCGATTTTATTAGTTGAGTTCCTGTGACATAATTTGCAGCTTTTTAAAGTTTGAAATTTTGTTCGTCAACGTTTTTTCAAGTTCAAGCTTTTGAGAAAGCAATTCCTCTTTATTTTGTAATACATCTGTTTTATTAACTAATTTTTGCTGGTCTAATTTATCTATCATATCAAGTTTATCATTAACTTTTGCCAGCAAATTTTCCTGTGCTTTTATTTCTTCATTATAATAAATATTCGTTTTGTGCAGTTTTTCATATTTGCTTGTTAATTCTGCAACTTTTTTGTCTCTTTCAATTTCTAATCTTGCTATTTCGAGTTCTGTTTTCTTCCTTTGAGCCTGATTTTTAAAACCGTCAAACACAGGAAGGCTTGAAGATATGCCGAAAGAAACGTTTGTTTGCTCTAAATCCTTAAAAGCATCACCTACATTGCTTCTTTGAGAACCATACAGAATATAATTTGTATAAAATCCGAACTGTGGAAGTCTTTGTCTTTGTAGTATAGAAAGTTCAGCCTTTTTCTTTTCTATTTCAAGCTGATAAATTTGATATTCTTCTGATTTCTTAAAATCATACTGTTCCGGCAATTCAATTATGTCTTTTTTCTCAGCCTGAAGTTGATAAATTCCCGGTACAGGAGGAGTAATATTGTTTACGGGTACAATATTATCTTCGTCAAAATCAAGGACTTCCAGATTTTCACTGGTATATTTTTCTCTGGTATAAAAAGAAATATCTTCCAGTATGTTTTTCAATCTTATTTTCATTACATCTATATCATCAACTAATTTTGCAACTTTAATAGCCTCATTGGCAATGTCAACTTTCGAAACCGCCCCTGCATCATATAATCTTTCTTTCATATTAAACAGTTCTCTGTCAACTGTAAGAGTATCCTGTTTTATTTTCATTTCTTTGTAGCATAAAAGTGCCTGAGTATAGAGATCCACTATATTCATCTTCAATTCACGCAGAGTCTGTTTGTAAGTAACAGCTTTTTCGGTTACATCTTTTTTAGCTATACTGACTTTTTTCCCTCTTACACCAAAGTCATACAAATTATAATTCATATTGACAGAAAGCATGTTCTGGAACATTGTATTAGGAGGAATGAAAGTTCCACCTATTGAAACGATTCCTGTTCCATTTTTTAAATCATTTGTATATTCTGAGTTGAATCCTGTTTTTATAGTCGGATAATAGTCAGATTTTGCTTCTTTTAAAGATGCTTTACTAATGGAAATATCTTTACTTGTTAATTTCAAATCGTAAGAATTTTCAATAGCTTTTAATAGAATGTTTTTATAGCTAAGACTTTCTGCCTCAGCACATTTTAATCCCATGATAAAAAATATATTTATAAAAATTATTATAATAAGTTTTTTTAATATTCGACTCATATATTAATTATAAAGCAACAATAAAAAAAGTGAAGGAAAAATAATTCCTTCACTTTTTTCAAGAGTTTCTGTAATATAGATAATTTTTAGAATCTGTCTCAAAACTGAAAAAATTCTTTTTTTGCTTTAAGAGAGTTTATACGAACGAGCTTTTAAAAACTTGGACTTTTGAGACTATTTCTAACTATTTGGAATTTTCCTTTGCTTCCAGTTCTTTTATAATATTTTCAATTTCCTGCCAGTTTTTTATTCCCTGTTCTTTAAATCCGCATTCAGGATTATACAGGGTTCTTTCATGAGGAATTGGATACATCCTGCATAATAAGGGACGATCTTCATGAATTAAGCATTTATTATCTTCTAAATATTTACAATAAAAAAATGCTGTATTTGATTTTTCTCCAAATCTTTTTAATACACCGTCAACAAATTCAGGGGCAACTTTTTTTGCATCTTCCAATGAATTATAAGGAACAAAAATTGAAAGAAAATCTTTTGCGCCTTCAATTTGTGAAGGTTCGTCAGTATTACTGTTTGCGAGTTTTAATATTTCATCATAGGATAACCCACCTTTAAATGTTGCTATACGACAACATTTTCCACACATCTTGCACAGACTCTGGGGAAGTTTTAGAAGTTCCTGTACCCTTTTTACTGCATCAGACATTATTTTCTCCAATTATTTATTCATAACCAGGCCGAAAGTGATTCAGCTTAATATTAACCTACCAGAACATTGATCCAAATTTTTCCCAGGGTTTTATTTTTTCTTCAATATTCTTTCTTAATTCATCTATAGTAAGATCCTGTCCTGGAACAGTCCCATCCTGCGTTAAATTTTCTACTACATAAAGGTACTCTTTTAATGATCGTATAAGCTTTTTATGTTTTTCTCTCTGTTCAAATTGCCATCCTTCAAAGCCACATCCCGGAGATATTATAGACCATCCGTGTCTTGGCGCTTTTTTGCAGCAGTCAGGCCTGCTTTCATATATTTTGCATAAATTCTTTTCTGATAAATTGGGACAGTAGTAAAAATTCACTTTGCTTATATCAAATTTACGCTCTTTTAATGTATTAAGTATTTCATCAACCTGATCAGGAATAAATTTTCTGGCTTCTTCTACACTTCCATATGGCTTAAATATTTCTATAAAGGCTTTTGCTTCAGGATTACCATCTTTATACATCTGCTTGAGCTCATCCTGTGAAAAAGAAGTAGTAATAGCCTTACAACATCTACCGCATACTTTACACAAATACTGTGGAAATTCCTCTGCTTCTGGAATTTCAAGATTAATTTCGTCTTGATTTATATTTTCACCAGATCCTGAACTCATTTTATAATTTTTGCTCCTAATACCCATTGACTTAATTATAAGATATCTAAAATTTTATAAATCATCTGAATATTTTAAAAATTAGTTGGCTAAAAGTCAAAATTTAAACTCACAGCTCCGCAAACCAGAACGAATAAAGCAAGCCAAATCCGATTTTACTTTAAAATCCGAAATTTATTTTGGGAGTGGCATAAAGAATTACTTTTAAAATTTTAACCGGATTACATTAAAACACAAAATGGTAATACTAATAATCTTATTACCAGAAAAATGTATTATACTGCAAAATCCATTACTCCTTGCTTCGCATACCACTTCTGTTTTCTTCAAAACTCCAAATTTATTTGGGAGTGATATATAAACAGTATAATATATTTTCCAGATATGTAATATAACTTAATAAAACTGAATTTATAAGCAAATTTTATCATTAATTATTGTTTATATAAATAGAGAATATTTTTCCATGGAATAATTTATTGTTGAGGGCAAAATGACATCAGTACAAACATCAAATTTGCAAAATACAGCAAACCCGTATGCAGGAATGCAGAGTCCGACTACTGCAACAGCACAGGTTAACAATAATGTTCCTGCGACTAATTATGTTCCTGCTTACCCAACAATATGTTATCCACCGCAATATTATTGCGGTTCTCCAATTTGTTCATCCACCTGTCCGGCTGTCGAAATTAATATAAATAATCCAATGACTCATTCAGGACCATTGTATGTTCCACAGTCACCATATGTTAGCCAACAACAAGTTTGCTGTACTCCAATGCCGGTACAAAATCTTGTTCCACAGCAAACACAGGTTATACAGCAGCCACAACAGCCACAGCCACAGAAAGTTCAATCAGCACCACCTGCTGCTGCATCAATAAAAAGTCAGGAACAACCTAACAAAGATGTTGTTCCATTAACAGATGAATATATTAAGTCATTGGAAAATTATTTAAATAATCCGAATGCTGATGTTCGTGTCGTTGGTATAAAAGAATTATCTGCAAGATTTAAGGAAGATAAGACAAGAAGGAATGACCGAGCATTAACAAATCTTTTAAATAAAGCCTTACGTGATCCGTCACAAAAAGTAAGACTGATTGCTCTTGGAATATTAGATGCTGATACAGCAGAGGGAGATAAATTAACATACCAGATTCTGCAAAATATGCAGAGATCAAATTCGAACTACAATCAGGATTCAGTAACAGCATCTGAAGTAATGCTGCGCAAGTCAGGCAGAAAGTTCAATGTACAAAACACTAATAATAAATCATCAAAGGAAACAAAATCACAGAAAGGTCAGAATTTAAACGTCACGACGGGGTAATATATCATGGTTCAGGGGATGTCAAAAGTTATAGGGGCAGGAACAACGCTATTAGCATTAACAGCTATTAGTAAAAATGCTGCTACTTATGGTCTTGCTGAAGCAAAAGCGCATGAAAGTGAAGAACTTACAGACACATTCATGAAACAAAATACAGGTGATGGTGATATTTTAAAATCAGGCGTCAAAAACTGGTGGTGGAAAGTTATGCTAGACCAGAAACTCCTTCCGACATACTATAAAATTAAAGATGTAGGAATTGAAGCAGTAAAACAAACCGCTAACTATGCATTACCACTTGGACTTGCCATTGGTGCAATGGCTGGTGGCGCAGTAATCGCACCTCTATGCGTGGGAGGTCTGGCACTACTCGGCGCAAGAGCATTCCTCTGTGACATAGTCGGAATAGGTGAAGAATAAATTTATAATAAGATGTCCTTTAGAAAGTGAAATCCAAAGTTTCACAATTTGTGCCATTTGCCAATTTTTTCATCAGGATCAACAACATTGAATTATCTGATTTTCAATATTTTATCCCGTCCATATTAAATTATTTTATCATGCCATGTAATCATCTATATACCAACCAAATTGCCATGCTTCCGCTGATAACTGCGAAGATAGTATAGTATAGACGCAATCAATAATTTTACATAAAAAAACGAACAAAAAATCCTAATTGCATAAAATAATCTAATAAATACTTTGTTTTAGAAATAAATATTAGGTATTTTATTAATATATCTACATTTTATTATTACAATTCAGGGAATATCCATTTATTAATAGACATAAGGCTGAAAATAAGTTAAAATTTAAGGAAATAAAAGCATGGTAGTTAACAATGTACAAATATTTTTACTCTTTTGAAAGTTGCTTTAAAAAAATTGTTTTCAAGGCATTTTCACTTGCAGAAGTTTTATTTACTCTGACAATTGTTGGAATTATTGCATCGCTTGTTTTACCTGTTGTCATAGCAGATACCCAAAAAGCTGAAACTGCAGTAAAGGTGAAAAAATATCAGTTAATGATAGCACAGGCTTCATTACATATAAAAAACAAATATGGCGAAATATACAACAGCCCAATAAATACAGTAAATACAGATCATGCAAATGGATGGAATACTTTTAAAACTGAACTAAATCTAATTCGAGACTGCGGCGCAACGACAGGCCAGAATTGCTGGGGACTTGGAACTTATAAATTTTTAAACGGAAATAACTGGGTTGATTTTAACAACTATACAACGTCGGGGAAAGGAATTCTTTTAGATGGAAGTTTGATAAACTATGAATCAAGCTATTATTGTATTGGTGATAAAAGTGCCAATAGTGCAGGAGTGCTTCATGACACTGAATGTGCAATTATTTTTATTGACACAAACGGTCCAAAGCCACCAAATCAAGGAGGCAGAGATGTTTTTAGCTGGCATGTTTTAAGAAACGGTTCTGTTCTTCCTTACGGATCACTTGAAGACAGATACGGGGGCTGTGATCCAAATTCAACAGACGTAACAGGAGGCTCTGACGGTTCACCCGGCAGAGGTGGGGGATGCACAATGCAAGTTTTAAGAGACGGCAAAATTACTTATTAAAAAACTCTTTGTAAATAAAATGTAACTTTGGGTTGATTTAGATCAACCCATGCCGGTGTTTTTGTTTAATAATATTGCATGGATAATTAAGTATTTATAATATCAGTATATAAATTAAGCTCAATTTTTAATGTTAGCAGTATGAGGACAAAATGAATAATACTAATATTAAATCTATAATTCTTGCAGCAGGCAAAGGAACAAGAATGAAATCCTCTATACCAAAAGTGCTGCACAGCGTCCTCGGCAAAACATTACTTGAAAGAGTTATTAATTCAGTATTAGAAATTTCTTCAATTGATGAAATATTCACAATAGTTGGACATCAATCAGAAAAAGTAACAGATTTTATAAAAGAAACATATAAGGACAGTAGTAGAAACATCACTGCTATAAAGCAGGAACCTCAACTTGGAACGGGTGATGCTGTATTTAAGGCTTATAATAGTTTAAAATTCTTCAAAGGGACTGTTATTATTTTATGTGGTGACACTCCACTTTTAACTTCGGAAACTCTGTACAAATTTATTGATTTTCACCAGCAAAACAAAGCCGCATTAACAGTGCTATCGGCAATATTCGACGATCCTCAGAATTACGGGCGCATAATAAGAAACTCGGATAACGGTGTACAGAAGATAGTCGAAGAAAAAGACGCCAATCCACAGGAAAAACAGGTTAAAGAAGTAAATGCAGGAGTATATTGTATCGAATGGGAACAAATATCACCTGCATTTTTTGAACTTACAACAAATAACAAACAGGGTGAATATTATTTAACAGATATTGTAGACTGGTCTGTTAAGAAAAATTTTAAAGTTCAGGCGTATACACTGGAAGATAATGATGAAATATTCGGAATAAATTCAAGATTTGATCTTGCTTCAGCTGCCTATCTTTTAAACACACGCACACTTGATAAACTTATGGAAAACGGTGTAACAGTTATTGATCCTGACAGTACGTGGATTTCTCCTGAAACACAGATAGGACAAGATACTGTAATTTATCCCGGCTGTGTTTTTGAAGGAGAAAACATTATTGGTAACAATTGTACACTTGGCCCGAACCTGTTTATTGGCGGTAATATAAAAACAGGAAATAATGTAAAAATATTCCAGTCGAGAGTTTCAAATGCAGTTATCTTAAATAACTGTTCTGTTGGGCCTTTCGCACACATACGGGATCATGTTGAAATAAGTAATGATGTCAGGATAGGTAACTTTGTAGAAGTTAAAAAATCAACTATAGAAGAACATACCAATGTATCTCATTTGAGCTACGTCGGAGATTCTGCTTTAGGTAAAAATGTTAATGTAGGTGCCGGAACAATTACAGCTAATTATAACCCTTTAACAAAGGTAAAATCAAAAACTGAAATTGAAGATGGCGTTAAAATAGGTTCAAACTCAGTTCTTGTTGCTCCTGTTAAAATTTCAAAAAATGCCAATGTAGCTGCAGGATCTGTTATAACAAAAGATGTACCGGAAAATTCACTGGCTATAGCCAGAGGAAGACAAACAGTTATAGACCAATGGGTCACTAATAAGTTAAAAGCCAAGTAAAGTTAGTTTTTTTCCAAAATGGAGGACACAAAAAAATGGTTGTAGAAGAACTACCAATAACCCAGAAAGAAACGAAAATTAAGCCTACTCATGATATCAGAATTTTTTCAGGAAGAGCAAACCCTGCTCTGGCTGAAGAAATTGCAGACTATCTCGGAACAAATGTTGGCCCGATGATAATTAAGAATTTCAGCGATGGTGAAATTTATGTTCAAATTCAGGAAAGCATTAGAGGCGATGATATTTTCATTGTACAACCATTATGTGACCCGAACAAAAGCCTTATTGAACTTTTAATTATGATTGATGCATTCAAGAGAGCTAGCGCCCAGTCAATAACAGCAGTTATTCCCTATTATGCCTATGCAAGACAAGACAGAAAAGCGGCAGGTAGAGAAGCTATTTCTGCAAAATTAATGGCAGACCTGCTTACAACCGCTGGTGCAGACAGAATTCTTGCAATGGATCTTCATACAGGACAAATTCAGGGATTCTTTAATATACTTGTTGACCACATTTATGCAACTCCAATTTTAATCAAATACCTGAAAGAAAAACAGTTTGCTTCTGATATTGTTGTTGTAAGCCCTGATGCCGGTGGCGTTGAAAGAGCAAGAGCATTTGCCAAAAAATTAAATGCTCCTCTTGCTATTGTTGACAAAAGACGTCAGGCTCATAATATTGCGGAAGTAGAAAATCTTATCGGTGATGTTAAAGGAAAATCAGCAATATTAGTTGATGATATGATTGATACAGCTGGTACAATAACTGAAGCAGCAAAGTTGCTGATAAAAGAGGGTGCATCAGAGGTATTTGTTTGTGCAGCACATCCTTTATTTAGCGGCCCTGCCCTTGAAAGACTTGAAAATTCACCTATAAAAGAAGTAATCGTAACAAACACATTACCTTTAAAACCAAATTGTCCAAAGAAAATACTTCAATTAAGCATAGCTAATCTTCTTGGAGAAGCAATTGCAAGAATCCACGATGATGAATCAGTAAGTTCATTATTTGATTAAAAATTAAAAACATTAAAAAAGCGAACAGATTGTCTGTTCGCTTTTTTAATCCTGTTATTTTTGCTTCATTCTTAAATCAGCAGATAATTTATGTGCATACAAACCTTCAATTTGAGCAAGTTTTGAAGCAACTGGACATAATTTGTCTATGGCAGCATCTTTTGACATTTGTTGATAGGTCTGGATTTTTACAAAATCAAACACACTCAGCCCACCTGTATATCTTGCTATACCTCTGGTTGGCAAGACATGGTTTGTTCCGCTGCAATAGTCACCAAAAACTTCAGCGGAATAATTCCCGATAAACAGTGACCCATAGTTAACGAATTTATCTATAACATTATCTGCATCTTTAAAACATATTTCAAGATGTTCAGGTGCTGCACTGTTTGCTATTTTTATTGCTTCATCAACGTTTTCCACAAGGATGATAAAACTGTTATTGTTTATAGATTTTGATGCTATTTCGGCTGTTTCAAGAGTTTTCAAAAACTCATCCACTTTATTTAAGACTTTTTGTGCAATTTCTTTTGATGTAGTAATCAAATAAGCTTTTGCATCTGCATCATGTTCAGCCTGAGCCAGCATGTCTGCTGCAATAAAGACAGGGTTGGCTGTTTCATCTGCAATAATCATAACTTCACTTGGCCCTGCAAGAAAATCAATTCCGCAAACTCCATAAACTTCTTTTTTGGCAGCGGTTACGTACTTATTGCCAGGTCCTGTAATCTTGTCAACTTTTGGAATAGATTCAGTTCCGTAAGCCATAGCTGCAATAGCCTGAACACCACCAATTCTGAATATTCTGTCAGCACCTGCCAGTTTGCATGCCGCAACAGTAACAGGCTGGATTTTCGGACTGCAAACTATAACTTCTTTTACTCCTGCAACTTTTGCCGGTACAACCGACATAACAGCAGATGACGGCAGCGGATAATTCCCTCCCGGAACGTAAGCACCTATTCTATTAAGAGGAATTACTTTATGGCCAAGTTTAATACCATCAAAATTAGTTTCAACATCTTTTAAAACAGCAAACTGAGCTTCAGCAAATCTTTTTACGTTAGTTATTGATGTTTTTATACAATCAAGAACATCCTGCGGTACCTGGCTTAAAGCTTTGTCTATCTCTTCATCAGACAGATAAAGCCTGTCAAAATCACCATCGCCGAACTTTTTGCTATATTCCTTAACTGCTTTATCTCCGCCGGTTTTTATTGCTTCGATAATCTCTGTAACAGAGACAGGAAATTCTTTATATGTAAAAAAATCCGATTTTAATTCAGTTGAGTTTATTATTTTCATAAATAATACCAATATTTAAATAATATGAGCAAGTATACCCATCAACAACAGTTTTTACTATTTTCTTCTTGAAGCAAGATGACTTAACACATCATCAATTGAAACACCATGTTTCACCATAAAAGTTAAAACGAAGTATGTTAAATCGGCAGCTTCCCATGCCAGTTCATCTTTTGTCTGTGAGTGGATTACTTCAAAAGCTTCCTCGTTAATTTTGCGCTTAAGGAAAAATTCGTCTTTAAAAAGTTTTGTAGTAAAAGACTCTGCCGGCATCTTTTCCAACCTGTCCTGAAGAACATTATATAAGCTTTCGAGGTTAAATTTTCCATCTTCAAAACAAGAATATCTCCCTGTATGGCATGCAACTCCTGTCTGTTCAACTTTATAAAGAAGAGTATCCCTGTCACAGTCGTACCTTGCAGAAACAAGTTTCTGGGTATTTCCTGAAGTTTCACCTTTAATCCATTCACTGTCTCTTGATCTTGAATAATAAGTTGCTTTACCTGTTTTCAGGGATTTTTTAACCGTAGTTTTGTTGCTGTAAGCAAGCATCAATACTTGATCAGACTTAACATCCTGTACTATAGTAGGAATCAAGCCTTTGCCTTTTGTAAAATCAAGCACAGACGTGTAAGCTTCAAGCAGATCGATTTTACCTGTATAAATGCCCATACCAAGCTGACAGTTTACATTGATTTTGTCCAGTTCAGTGATTTCTTCAACTGAACTGATACCGCCTGCCGCTATAAGTTCTTTGTTAGTAATTTCTCTTATGCTTTTAATAGCTTCTATGTCTGTTCCGCCCATCATCCCTTCTTTTTCAACTATTGTATACAGATAACCGGAGCACAAATTATCAAATCTTTTCACATATTCAGCAGGTGTTGAGTTTGTTTGTACCTGCCAGCCGTTTGTAACAACTTTTCCTTTATTTGCATCAATTGCAACAAGAATTTTATCCTTAGGTAGCTGAGTTAAAAGCATTTCAGAAGCACATGTACCTATTATAACCTTTTGGGCACCATAAGCAATGATTTGTCTTGCTTTTTCAACGGTTCTTATTCCTCCGCCAACCCTACAATCAGCAATCTTACATAATTTTTTAATTACTTCAAGGTTGTTTCCTTTGCCAAGTGCTGCATCAAGGTCAATTACAGCGATTTCACCAAATCTGCCAAAATATTCAGCCAGCTCAAATATATCTTCTCTTTCAAGGACTTTTTTCTTTCCCTGCTGAAGCTGTACCGCTTTTCCGTCCATTATATCAATACTGGGTATAATCATTTTTATTCTTTCCTAAATCCTAATTCATAAATACTAAATTCTATTATAATCTAACAGCAATCTTTTTTTCATCCAGATATTTTTTTAAATCTTTTATCTCAAGTGTTCTGTAGTGGAAAATTGAGGCTGCAAGGGCTGCGTCAGCAAAGCCTCTTTCAAAAACATCTGAAAAATGTTCAAGAACAGGTCCGGCTCCGCCCGATGCTATAACCGGAAGATTTGAATTTCTGGAAACCATAGATGTTAATTCAATATCAAAACCTTTTTGAGTTCCGTCCGCATCCATTGAAGTTAATAAAATTTCGCCCGCTCCCAGTTTTTCAACCTTTTTAACCCAATCAATAACTTTGATATCGGTTTTTTTCTGACCGGCATTTATATAAACATACCAGTCATCTTTTTCTCTTTTTGCATCAATTGCAATTACTACACACTGAGAACCAAATGCAGCCGCTGCCTCCGTAATTAAAGAAGGATTTTTAACCGCTGCTGTATTTAAGGAAACTTTATCCGCTCCGGCAAGAAGTATATTTCTGATATCTGTAATACTTTTTATACCTCCTCCAACAGTGAACGGGATAAAAATCTGTTTTGCTACCTGTTCAACCACATGCAACATTGTTTTTCTGCCTTCATTTGTGGCTGTAATATCAAGAAATACAAGTTCATCAGCGCCTTCATCAGAATATCTTTTGGCAAGTGCTACAGGATCACCTGCATGCCGGAGATTCTGAAAATTTATACCTTTTACGGTTTGTCCGTCCTTTACATCAAGACACGGGATTATTCGTTTTGCTAACATTGTTTTTACCTTTATTTTGATAAATAAAATCGAGTGGCAGTTTTACAAAACCGGTTTAGACACCCATTTTTTTAGTATATTTTTACCGACTCCGCCGCTTCTTTCAGGGTGAAACTGGACTCCTACAACATTCTTTGTTTCTATTGAAGCAGTATACTTTATATGATAGTCAGAATAAGCTGATATTATTGATTTATCATCAGGAACAACATAGTAGGAATTTACAAAATAAACATAATCATCGGTCAAAAAATTGTTATTTTGTGTGGTTTGAAGTTTGTTCCAGCCTATTTGCGGCACTTTTCCCTGCGTAAATTTTACAACTTTACCGGGGAATATACTTAAACCCTTCAATTTTGGTGATTCTTCACTTTCATCAAACAGTACCTGAAACCCGAGGCAGATTCCTAAGAAAGGAATTCCTGATTTTATAGTTTCTTTAAGAGTTTCGGTAAGTCCTTTTGAGTTTAATGCTTCCATTACCTGTCCAAAATTTCCTACGCCCGGGAAAATTAACCTTTTAGCGGATTTTATATCTTCTTTTTTATCTGTTACCAGATATGTACAGTCGAGAGAATCAAGCATATTTGCTATACTTTTGAGATTTCCGGCGCCATAATCAAGTATTGTAATAGTCACTTAAATCACACCTTTCGTTGACGGTATAGTTTGCGAATGCTCTTTATCAATGCTACAAGCAATTCGTAAAGCTTTTGCAAATGATTTAAACATGGATTCTATTATATGATGAGTATCTTCTCCATGGAAGAGTTTTATATGAACAGTTGCAGCTCCTGCAACTGAAAAACTGGTAAAGAAATGTTTTACAAGCACAGTTTCAAGATCCCTGACATGTTCATCAGATATTTCAGCATCATAAACGCAGTAAGGCCTGCCGCTAAAATCTAAAGAGCACAATGAAAGTGATTCATCCATAGGAACTATTGCCCATCCATAGCGATTAATTCCAGCTTTATCACCCAGCGCTTTTTTAAAAACTTCACCCAGTACGAGAGCTGTATCTTCAAGAATATGATGCGGATCGTTATCATGGGATTTAACTTCTATTTCAAGGTCAAAATACCCATGAGCTGCAATTTGTTCAAGCATATGATCGAAAAATTTTATGCCTGTATCAATTGTTTTCTTTCCCGTACCGTCAAGGTTAAGACAAACAGATACTTCTGTTTCTAATGTCTTTCTTTCAACTTTGCTTTTCCGCATTTTTTACTCCCTTATTCTGTTTTAAAACCAATTTTAGCAGGTTTAGTAACATCTTTTAGATAATCTAATTGTTAGAACGAGTTAGCCAAAGCCTATAACGCCTTGCCAAGCAAGCCGTTTTGGCTTTGTCAGCACTCCCGCTAAGGCTTTAAAAATTTCTTCAATCTCAAGATTAGTATCCCGTGAATACTGAATAAATCTTTGTTCCAGTTCTCTTAGCTGTAATGACATTTCGTTTTGAGTTAATGCCAATTCACGAAGTTTTATAAAAATATTAATTATTTGAATACTCACTGCTATAGCCTTTTTGCTGTTTAAGACATTTGAAAGCATCAATATACCGTGTTCTGTAAAAGCATAAGGATTATAACGCCTGTCACCTCTGGTTTCTTTTGAGGTCACAAATTGTGACCTCAAAATATTCCACTCTTCATCTGAAAGCTGAAACATGAAGTTCTCAGGAAACCTGTCTTTATTACGGTTTACTGCCTGATTAAGAACTTTTGTCCGAACGCCATAAAGTTTTGCAAGATCACTATCCATCATAACCTTGTAATTACGGATGACAAAAATCTTATTCTCTATTATTTCTGTCGGCACAAGTTCAGTTTTCATACACTTACTCTGGTAATTTCCTGTACATTATCTAATACTACCACAGCTCCTTCAGATGATAACCTGTTTTTTAGTTCGCTGCTTTTATCCTGCGGAGGCAGTATTCCTATACCTTTTACACCTGCTTTTCTGGCAGACATCATATCATCAGGAGTATCTCCCAGATAATATGTATTTAAAGAAGGTATTATGCCCTGTATTTGTTTTATACCGTATGGATCAGGCTTATGAAAGCCTTCTGGAACATCTTCCATTGCAACAAGCATGGAAAAAGCATTTTCCAGTTCCCATCTTTTTAATACAAACTCGGCTTCAATTCTCGGTCTGCCTGTAAATATCGCTAGATCATATTTTTTTGCCAGCTCTTTAAAAAATTCGGGGTCGGCAAGGAGGGTTTCATTTAAAATATAGCCTTTACCGTTTTCTGCAAAGTATAATTCCTGAAATTTGTTTATTATTTCCTGTTTAGGAATATTAACGCCCGCATTAATCAGTAAATATTCGGTCAAATCCCAGTCATTGTTTAAACCGCCCTGATTCTTGGCTTTTTGGATTTCATCAGAAGAAATTTCTTTTCTTATAAAATATTTGTAAGTCTCTTTTATTGCCATTCTGTATGAATTGGTAGTATCTACCAGTACTCCATCCATATCAAAGATAATCATGTCTCTTTTTTCCAACGCTTTAAGAAATACTTTTGCCTGTTCGACAGAAGGAGCTGTTATTCTGAAACAATTTTTCAGATCAGGATCGTTTGTAATATATTTAACTTTAATTCCTGAATTTAAGAGTCTTTTATAGATAAATTCAGCTTTTTCTCCAAAATCCACACATAAAAAATTGGATTCACTCGGATAAACCTTAGCGCCTAATGCTGTTAATCCTTCCGTTAAAATCTGTTTGGATTGGTTTATCTGATCTTTCATCCAGTTAAAATATTCTCTGTCGTTTATTGCTGCTATAGCCGCTCTGGCTGCAAGGCTGTTTACACTGAAAGGACTGATTATTCTTCTTATATATTCAATATTTTCAGGATCAGAAATAATATATCCGAGCCTTAATCCTGCAAGAGCGTAGTCTTTCGACATTGACCTTGTTATTATTACATTTTTATATTTTAAGGCAAGATCCTGAAACTGTTCTTTTGCAAAGCTTGAATATGTTTCATCTACCATTACAATACTGTTTTTTGCTTTTTCTATAATTTTTACAAGATTTTCTCTTGAAATAGCTTCTCCTGTCGGACTGTTTGGAGTTGTTACAATAACCATTCTGGTTTTATCATTGATATTTTTTAAAAAGTCATCAATAGGGAAAACCCATCTTTCACGATATTGTATCTCTTTATAATTGCATCCTGTAGATATTGCATAAACTTTTGGCATTGAAAAAGCCGGTGTAACAGTTATCACATCGTCATTTTTTTCAATAAAAGTATCAAAAATATAATTTATAGCTTCATCAGCGCCATCTGTCGGCAAAATCATTGATTTTTCAACGTTATTCATACTTGCCAACAAAGAAATCAAATCACCAAGTGCAGGATAAAATCTAATATCGTTTTCAGAGATATTTCTTAATGCTTCAAGCACTTTGGGAGAAGGCCCAAGAGCATTTTCGTTAAAATCAAGTTTCATCAGGCTGTTATCGGGATAGAGAGCTATTTCATATCCCTGTGCATTAATTATTGTTTTCTTAGGTAAAATCATATTTATTTCCTGTCATATATTAAATTTAATAAATTCACAATTAATCTTTAAGTAAAGTATACAGCAAATACCTGAACCTGTCTGAGTTAATTAAAAACATATCTAAAAACAAAAATCATCAGGAATAATTCCTGATGATTTTTTAGAAAAATAATTTTTTATTTAATAAATATAGCAATAATCCCAAAGAATATTGTCAATACAAGCCCTGATGCTGCAAGTGGTACAGCCCAGTTGTTTGTATCTTCCGCTTTAGCCAGTCTTTCACTTTTTGTTTGTATCATACCAGCAAGTTCAGCGATTTTTCTTCTAATTGATTCTTTATCCCCGTTGTCTACGAATGAAGACATATCATTTAAAATAGACCTTTCTGCTGCCGGCAGGTCTGCAAAAGGAAACATTTTGTCGTTAATGCGAGTAAATTCAGAAATTTTTTCTTTCCAGCTTAAGATTGATTCTTCCGGTACAGATTCGCCCAGTTCATGAGAAATCATTTTTACGTAAAATTTACGTAAAAGCTTGCTTAATTCGTTTCTGTAATTAACATCTTCCAGATCAGAACCTGATAAACCCTTGCAAAGATGAATTACATCGTCAATAGACTTAACTGAATTACTTTTTAAACCCTGCAACAAAACTTTGTTAAATTTTTCTTCCTTGCTTAAATATTCTTCTTTTTTAATTAGTTTTTTACTTAAATAATTAGTACTTACATAAACATAAAAAGCACCGGTAAAAGCTCCAAATGCGGTTAATGCAACACTTGCAAATCCATAATTTGAAAATAATTTTATCATTGAACATATCCCTCTCAGTAACGTATATTTTATTCTTATTTAGCATAAATATATTTTTAAGTATAGAAAAAACTGTATTCTACTAAACTTTAATCGTTAATAAATTTTCTCGTTATCAGGATATCTGTTTATAAGGAGAAAACTTTTATTGACTGCTCAATAACAGTACAATTTTAATACAGCAAACTGCAGAATGAGCAAGTATACCCATCAAATAGCCTTTTTAAGACTACTTGGTAGTTTAGGTAAAGATTACTGAATTATACACTTTTTTAGTTTACAAGTATATTTCCATCTCACATTTTGTTACAACAATGTAAAAATTTCCGGTTTTTTGCAAAGTTAAAATTTCCTCTTTGGAGAGTCAGTTTTATTATTCCACCTTCTCCAAGGATGACTTAGAGAAGGGATATTTGTTACTTCTT